>FUFK010039218.1_pt1 | contig 113385 bp, 110 predicted proteins | sample 1021851 | NCBI WGS metagenome assembly FUFK01 (sample SAMEA51879418, study PRJEB19060) | metagenome
AAAAAAACCGCCGTAGCTATTAAGCTGCGGCGGTTTTGTTTTGTAAAACTACTCTTTTCTCAGATTGTTATGACGCCCGGTTACTTCAGTCGCGGCTCCCCATCCGCTTGACCCCGCCCAAGGCCCTGTCACAGTGGCGTCAAAGTCGGCGGCTGGGAGGCAGGACATGGATATTGAGACGCTTTTTGGGCTGGAGGGGAAAACTGCACTGATCACTGGCGGCGCCACGGGCATCGGGCGCATGGCGGCTGAAGCTTTGGTGCGGGCGGGCGCGCGGGTTTTGCTGGCCAGCCGGACCGGAGAGGCCTGCCAAGCAGTCGCAGAGGAGTTGAATGCGCTAGGCGCCCGGGGCAGTGCCGAAGGTTTCGCAGGGGATGTCGGCAGCGAAGAGGGCGTTGACGCGCTCGTGGCCGAGGTTCAGGCGCGCGGCGACCGGCTGCATATTCTCATGAACAACGCGGGCGTGACATGGGGCGCGCCGCTGGGGCAATTCCCCTTCCGGGCATGGGATAAGGTCATGGGCGTCAATGTTGCCGGCCTTTTCGATTTGACGCAAAAGCTGCTGCCTCTGTTACGGGCCGGGGCCACGGCGGATGATCCGGCACGGGTCGTAAACGTGGGCTCGGTCATGGGCGAGCGCGAGATGGGCGACGGAGCCTATAGCTACGCCGCCTCCAAAGCGGCGGTGATCCACCTGAGTAAAATCCTCGCTAAGGAACTGGCCGGGGAGGGGATCACAGTGAACGCGCTGGCGCCGGGGCCGTTTGTCTCGCGTATGACGGCCTTCGCCACACAAGATGAGACCACGCGCGAAGCCGTGGGCAAAGATGTCCCGCTTGGGCGTGTCGGCCGCGATGAAGATATCGCAGGCTGCATGCTGTTCCTCTGCGGGCGCGGCGGGGCTTATGTCACCGGTGCGGTGATCCCGGTCAGCGGCGGCATCAACGTGATGTCAGGCCCCAATATTTTTGAAAGAGCATTGTCATGACACATACGAAAACTCAGACGGAGACCGCCCATGCGTGACGACAGCCATCTACCCCAAGCCCTGCGCGGGCTGCGCCTGCCGCTGGTCGCCTCGCCGATGTTCATCCTTTCGGGGCCTGAGTTGGTCATCGCACAGTGTAAGGCCGGGATCGTCGGCTCTTTCCCGGCATTGAATGCCCGCGAGGCCGAGGGCGAGCCGCCGCTGCTCGATACGTGGTTGACCCAGATCACCGAGGCTTTGGACAAGCACAATCAAGAGAACCCGGACCGGCCTGCGGCGCCTTTTGCGGTGAACCAGATCGTGCACCGCTCCAACAGCCGGTTGGAGCGCGACCTTGAGATTTGCGTAAAGCATCGGGTGCCGATCTGGATCACCTCACTCGGCGCGCGGGTGGAGGTGAATGAGGCCGCGCATTCCTGTGGCGGCGTGGTGCTGCATGACATCATTAACAACCGCTTTGCCCGGAAGGCGATTGAGAAGGGCGCCGATGGGCTGATCGCCGTGGCCGCCGGGGCCGGGGGGCACGCGGGGCCACAGTCTCCCTTTGCGTTGATCCGCGAAATTCGCGAATGGTTCGATGGCCCGGTACTGCTCTCTGGGGCTTTGGCCACGGGCGAGGGGCTCTTGGCCGCGCGTGCCATGGGGGCGGATTTGGGCTATATGGGGTCGGCCTTTATCGCCACGCGAGAGGCCAACGCCGTGCCGGGTTACAAAGACATGATCGTCGCTGGCGGCGCGGATGACATCGTGACCTCTTCGCTCTTCACCGGGGTGTCGGGCAACTACCTGCGACCTTCGATTGAGGCGGCGGGGATGGACCCGGACAACCTGCCATCGGCGGATGCATCTTCGATGAACTTCGGCTCCGGCTCCTCCAAGCCCAAAGCGTGGAAGGAAATTTGGGGCGCGGGGCAGGGCATTGGCGCGGTCAAGCAAATCGGCGGGGTGGCTGAACTGGTGGACCGGATCGAGACCGAATACCGCACCGCTGGGGCCCGGTTGGCCGCGGAGTTTGCGCAATGAGCACGGATACGCAAACCTTGGACGAGGCGGCTGTCTGCCACTGGTTGGAAGCAAACCTGCCGGGCTTTGCCGGGCCGCTTGAAGTGACCAAGTTTCAGGCGGGCCAATCGAACCCCACCTTCCTGCTCTCGACCCCTGCGCATGACTATGTTCTGCGCCGCAAGCCCCCGGGAACGCTGTTGAAATCCGCCCATGCGGTGGACCGTGAGTTTCGGGTGCAAAGGGCGCTGGCCGACAGTCAGGTGCCGGTCGCGCGGATGCATCTGCTCTGTGAGGATGAGAGCGTCATCGGCTCGATGTTCTATGTCATGGACCATGTTCCGGGCCGCAATTTCAACGATCCGACCCTGCCGGAACTCACCCCGGCGGAGCGCGGCGCGGTCGTGGATGAGATGAACGGCGTGTTGGCCGCCTTGCATGAGGTCGATATCGACGCGGTTGGCCTGTCGGACTATGGCCCGCCGGGGAACTATTTTGAGCGGCAGGTGGGGCGCTGGTCAAAGCAGTACCGCGCGTCTGAGACAGAGCCACAGCCCGATATGGATGCGCTGATGCAGCGCTTGAGTGCCGAGTTGCCCGAAGATGACGGGCAGCGCACGTTGGTGCACGGGGACTACCGCATCGACAACATGATCTTTGATACCCATGGCACCGCCTGCCGCGCGGTTTTGGATTGGGAGCTTTCCACAATCGGTCACCCCTTTGCCGATCTCGCCGCAGTCATCATGCAATGGCAGATGCCCGTGGGGGCCGAGGGGCGCGGCTTGGCCGGGGTGGACCGCAAGGCGCTTGGTCTACCGACGGATGCGGAGTTTATCGCCGCCTATTGCCGCAGGCGCGGCCTAAAGGGGATCGACAACTTCGGCTATTACCTCGCCTTTTGCTTTTTCCGCATGGCCGCCATCATCCAAGGCGTGCTGAAGCGGGCGTTGGAGGGCAATGCCTCAAACCCCGAATATGGGCTGAAATTAGGGCAATATGTCCCGGTTTTTGCGCGCCACGGGTTAGAGGCGCTGGATCGCGACCGCTGACCGGGCGGCGGGCATTTTGGTGCTTGAGCTTTGGGGCGAAAACCTGTTGCTAGGGCCGTGAGACCCGGCCTGAAAGGATGACTCATGACCAATGCTGCGCGNCAATTGCTTGATCTGTTGGATATCGAACAGCTTGAGGTCGATCTGTTTCGNGGCACNGGNGCGGGGGGCGAGACCTCGATGCGGATCTTTGGNGGCCATGTCATCGCGCAGGCATTGATGGCCGCATATCGCACGGTGCCCGAGCGCGCGTGCCATTCGCTTCATGCCTATTTCATCCGGCCCGGGGANCCGAAGATNCCGGTGATCTATCAGGTCGACCGCGCCCGGGATGGGGGCAGTTTTACGACCCGGCGGGTGGTGGCGATCCAGCATGGCAAGCAGATCCTGAACCTGTCGGCGTCTTTTCAGGTGGAGGAGGAGGGGTTTGACTGGCAGCATGAGATGCCGCAGGTCTCCGCCCCCGAAAACTGGCCGGACCGACCTGAGTTGCGCGAGGCGTTTGCCGAGAAACTGCCCGAAAAATATCGCGGGGACTTTCTGCGCGAGCGACCCATCGAGATCCGGGAGGTCGAGCCGCGCGATTTCATGACGCCCGAAAAGGTCGACGACCGCAACTATCTGTGGTTCCGCATGGCCGCCGCCGAAGGCCAGAACCCGGTCATGCAGCACGCGCTTTTGGCCTATGCCTCTGATATGAATCTGCTGGGCTCGTCGCTGCGGCCCCATGGGCTCACGTGGTTTCAGGGCAAGGTGATGACGGCAAGTCTGGATCACGCCATGTGGTTCCACGCGCCGATCCGCTTTGACGAATGGCACCTTTACGCGCTGGATGCGCCGTTTACCGGCGGGGCGCGGGGATTTAATCGCGGGATGATTTACAATCAGAACGGGCAGTTGGTGGCGAGCGTAGCGCAAGAGGGGCTGCTGCGCCCGATACGTCCAAAAGGCGAAGGTTAAAGGCAGCCCCCTGAGGGGCTATGCCCGCTGTGCCGCCGGACAGGCATTTTCTAGCCGTCGTTCGGCCCCCCGAACCGCCGGTTTAGCCTGCGCATCCCGCCGATCCAGCGGTCATAATCCTGCGCCTTGCCTCGGATATAGTCGCGTACCTGTGGATGCGGCAGCACCAGAAACACCTCATCGCGGATCGCCTGCACGCAGGCGTCGGCCACGGGTTCCGGCTCAAGCATGCCGTCGATCGCGGCGACATGATCCTCCAGCCCGCGCATCATTTCGGTCCGCACCGCCTGGGGGCAAAGCACGGAAACCTTGATCCCATCATCGCCATAGGTCATCGCCAACCATTCAGCGAGGCCAACGGCGGCGTGTTTCGTCACCCCGTAAGGCGCGGCCCCGACCTGATTGAGCAGACCCGCTGCCGAAGCAGTGTTAAGCAAATAGCCTCCGCCCCGCGCGCGCATCAGCGGCACCAGATGCCGCGCGGCGCGCACATGGCTCATCACGTTGATCTCCCAGATGCGCTGCCAATCGGCATCCGGCACCTCGACCCCGCCCTCGACCGAGATGCCAGCGTTGGAGCAGAATAGATCAATCGGCCCAATGTCACGCTCGACGGTTTCGATCAGTTGGGCGATCTCGGCCTCGTGTGCAACATCGACGCGAGAGCCCGTGCCGCCAACCTCGGCCGCCGTCGCCTGGGCCCCCGGGCCGTCGATATCCACACAGACCAGGTGCGCTGGCGCTTCCTTGGCAAAGCGCAGGGCCATGGCCCGCCCGATGCCGCTGGCCGCCCCGGTGATGACGATGACGCGCCCCGCGAGTTCCATATCAGCTGTCGCCGTCAGAGCCGCGCGTGTTCGACGCCTGAAACGCCTTCACCTCGGCCCGCGCGATGACCTGATGGTGCACCTCATCCGGCCCATCGGCAAAGCGCAGCGCGCGCTGCCACGTGTACATGCCCGACAGAGGGCTCCACTGGCTCATCCCCGTGGCGCCATGCACCTGCATCGAGGCGTCAATGATCTCACAGGCTTTTTCTGGCACCAGCGCCTTAATCATGCTGACCCAGATGCGGGCCTCTTTGTTGCCCAGCACATCCATCGCTTTGGCCGCCTTCAACACCATTAGCCGCATCGCTTCGATGTCGATCCGCGCGCGGCTGATGGTCTCCATGTTCTTACCAAGGTCGATGATTTTCTTACCAAAGGCCTCACGCCCCAGCCCGCGTTCAATCATCAGATCCAGCGCCTTTTCCGCCGACCCGATGGAGCGCATGCAGTGATGAATCCGCCCCGGCCCAAGCCGCACCTGACTGATCTCGAACCCGCGGCCTTCGCCCCAAAGCACGTTTTCACGCGGTACGCGCACATCGGTGAACCGGATATGCATATGCCCATGCGGCGCGTCGTCATGGCCAAAGACATGCATCGGGCCAAGAATCTCCACCCCCGGCGTGTCCATCGGCACGAGGATCTGGCTCTGCTGGCGGAAGGTTTCAGCCTCGGGCGAGGTTTTCACCATGACGATCATGATCTTACAGCGTGGATCGCCCGCACCGGAGATATAGAATTTCTCGCCGTTGATTACCCAATCGTCGCCATCCAACACCGCGCTGGTAGAGATATTGCGCGCGTCCGAAGAGGCGACATCAGGCTCCGTCATCGCAAAGGCCGAACGGATTTCGCCCGCGAGCAGGGGCTTCAGCCATCGCTCCTTTTGCTCCGGCGTGCCGACACGCTCCAGCACCTCCATATTGCCGGTATCGGGCGCCGAGCAGTTCAGTGTTTCTGGGGCCAGGGGGCTTTTGCCCAGTTCAGCGGCGATATAGGCGTAATCAAGATTTGCCAGCCCTTCGCCGGTTTCCGCATTGGGCAGGAAGAAGTTCCACAACCCCGCTTCTCGCGCCTTTTGCTTGGCCCCATCAAGCAATTCCAATTGACCCGGCGCATAGGACCAACGGTCGGCGCGGCCTTCGCCAAGGCGAAAAAACTCCTCGGTGATCGGATCGACATTCTCGCGGATGTGCTTGGTAACAGCCGCCAAAAGCGGCTTGGCCTTTTCTGACATTTCGAGATTGTTCATGTCCAAGGTCTGATCGATCATCCTATGCTCCCGGTGATGATGGTTCGCGGTGCCGCCGGTTCCTCCAAAGGCGGCCCTTTGGGGGGAGCCTATGCAATCGCTGCTAGCTTGCCAATCACGGGCAGGGGGCACCACGCTTTACGCCGCGTCATTATGGCGTTGAAACCCGCGCGCAGGCGTTTAAGTTCAGGATATGACAGATGCATTGATCAAAGACGTTCTCACCCGCACCCGCCGCATCGCGGTGGTTGGCGTCTCTCCGAACCCGGCGCGGCCCAGCCACTATGTCGCTGAATATCTTCAGCAAAAGGGCTATGACGTGGTGCCGGTCAACCCCATGCATGCTGGCAAAGAGGTCTTTGGCAAGACCATCGTCGCCACTCTGGCTGAGATCGACCCGCCGGTGCAAATGGTCGACATCTTCCGCCGCTCCGAGGATGTGCCCCCCGTCGTCGATGAGGCGCTCGCGGCCTTTCCCGATCTGGAAACGATTTGGATGCAGATGGGGATCACCAATGCCGTAGCAGCGGCCAAGGCCGAAGCGCGTGGCGTGGATGTGATCCAAGACCGCTGCCCCAAGGTGGAAATCCCGCGTCTGCTCGGGTGATTACTTGCGCGCGGCCTTCTCAGCGATGCCCGAGGTCGACTGGCGGCGCGCCAGTTCATCCAGCACATCACTCAGCGGCACATCCCGCGCTGCCAGCATGACGAGTAGGTGATATAGCACATCCGCTGCTTCCGAGGTAAGCCCCCTCGGATCGTTCTTCACCGCCTCAATGATCGCCTCAACCGCTTCTTCGCCAAACTTCTCGGCGCATTTTTCAGGCCCTTTGGCCAGCAATTGCGCCGTCCAACTGCTTGAGGGATCAGCGCTTTTGCGGCTCAGAATGGTGGCGTAAAGATCATCAAGCGTCATGAAAGCCTCATTGGAATGCCTGCTGCGGCCATATGCTGCTTGGCCTCCTGCACGGTATATTCGCCAAAGTGAAAGATCGAGGCTGCCAGCACCGCCGAGGCACCGCCTTCGATCACCCCGTCCACGAGATGATCCAAATTGCCGACCCCGCCGGAGGCGATCACCGGCACCGACACGGCATCGGAAATGGCGCGGGTCAGCGGCAGGTTAAACCCCTGTTTGGTGCCATCACGGTCCATCGAGGTCAGGAGAATCTCCCCCGCGCCCTTGGCGGCCACGGTGCGGGCGAATTCGACCGCATCGATGCCCGTGGGCTTGCGACCGCCATGGGTGAAAATCTCCCATTTGCCGGGGCTTACGGTCTTGGCGTCAATCGCGCAGACGATGCATTGGCTGCCAAAATGATCCGCCGCTTCGGCGATCACATCCGGGTTCGCCACAGCGGCGGAGTTGAAACTGACCTTGTCGGCCCCCGCCAGCAGCAAGGCCCGCACATCCGCCACGGTTCGCACACCACCGCCCACGGTCAGCGGGATATAGCAATGCTCCGCCGTGCGAGTGACCAGATCGAACATCGTGCCGCGGTTTTCATGGGTGGCGTGGATATCAAGGAAACAGAGCTCATCCGCCCCAGCCGCATCATAGGCAATGGCGGCATCCACCGGATCGCCCGCATCCCGCAGGCCGACAAAGTTCACGCCCTTGACGACGCGCCCATCGGCCACGTCGAGACAGGGGATGATGCGGGTCTTTAGCATGGCTCAGCCCTTCAACATCTTCATGGCTTCGGTCAAATCGATGGCGCCGTCATAAAGCGCCCGACCCGAAATCGCGCCCTCGATCACCCCGGTGCCGCGCAGTGCGGCCAGATCTTCGAGCGACGAGACCCCTCCCGAGGCGATCACCGGGATCGAGACGGCGCGCGCCAGATCGGCCGTCGCCTCGACATTCGGCCCGCCCATCGCGCCATCGCGCATGATATCGGTATAGATAATCGCGGCCACGCCCGCGTCCTCAAAGGATTTCGCGAGATCGGTGGCCATGACATCGGTCTCCGTCGCCCAGCCCTTGGTTGCAACCCGGCCGCCCCGTGCATCGATTCCCACGGCAACATGACCGGGGAAGGCGGCGGCTGCCTCGCGGACCAGTTCAGGGTTCTCTACAGCAACGGTGCCCAGAATGACCCGCGCCAAGCCCTTATCCAGCCAGCTTTCGATCGTCGCCATATCGCGAATGCCACCGCCCAACTGCGCGGGCACCTTGCAGGCCTTCAAAATCGCCTCGACCGGGGCGGCGTTCACCGGCGTTCCGGCAAAGGCGCCATTAAGATCAACCAGATGCAGCCATTCGCAGCCCGCCTCGACGAAACTCAACGCCTGCGCGGCAGGATCGTCGTTGAAAACGGTAGCGCGGTCCATATCGCCATGCACGAGGCGCACGGCCTGACCGTCTTTGAGATCAATAGCGGGGTAGAGGATCATGGCCGGGCCCTTGTTCTGAACGTTGGTTTCCTTTTGCACGTCGCCAAGGATTTTGCAACGCGACCCTAGGTCAGTCTTGCCCGAAAGAAAGTTGTGTCTAACACTAAACCCAGATCGGGAGGAGAGATCATGAAACAGTTTTTTGCAGTGGCCCTTCTGGGCCTTGGCCTGACCGGTGCCGCCCATGCGGCGGATCCGGCAGTCGGTACATGGCAAACGCAGGTGGATGACGGCGCTTACGCCCATGTGAAAATGGCCCCCTGCGGCGGGGCGATCTGCGGCACTATCGCGCGCACGTTCAACGACAGCGGTGAGTATAAATCGCCCAATATCGGCAAAACGCTCGTTATCGATATGAAGCCCCAGGGCGGCGGCAAATACGCCGGTAAAGTATGGCGCCCGTCGAACGGCAAAATCTATATCGGCAAGATGGACGTCTCGGGCAAATCGCTCAAACTTTCGGGCTGCGTCGCGGGCGGGCTGATTTGTTCGAAACAGACCTGGGCGCGCCTTAAGTAACGCCGTTACCTCGATACGAAAGTCAGAAGGCGCGAGGAACGATCTCCGCGCCTTCTTTGCGTTTTGCGGAAGGCAAGCGCAGCGCAGAGGTATTTGTAAAAGGATGAAGTTGAAGAGGGTCTTTCTTCAACTTCATCCTTTCTTAAATACCGTCCGACGCTTCGACAGGCGCGGCGCTGGTTAAGGCGTCCAGTTCAAAAAGTTCGAGATCAGCCGCAGGCCGGTGGTTTGGCTTTTTTCAGGGTGGAACTGCATGCCCAGCATCGTATCGCGGCCAATAATCGCCGTGACCTCGCCGCCGTAATCGACATGGGCCAGCCGTTCGGCAGGGTTTGCTACAGCCATGTGGTAGCTGTGCACGAAATAGGTGTGATCACCGGTGTGCAGCCCGTCGAAGACCGCATGGTCATGATCGATCACCAAGTCGTTCCAGCCCATGTGAGGGACTTTAAGTTTCGGGTTCGCGGGGGTGATCTGGGTCACCTCTCCGCCGATCCAACCCAATCCCGGGGTGTCTTTGTATTCGCGGCCCATGCTGGCCATCAGCTGCATGCCGACACAGATGCCAAGGAAAGGGCGCCCCTTTTCCTCAACCGCTTCGACCATGGCTTCATAGAGGCCACCGGCGCCTTTCAGCGCTGCCATACAAGCCGGGAANGCGCCATCGCCGGGCAGCACCAGACGGTCGGCGCGGGCGACGACCTCGGCGTCTGACGTCACGGTGACTTCGCCTGCGTCGTTTTCGCGGGCCATACGCTCAAAGGCTTTGTGGGCCGAGTGTAGATTTCCGGATTCGTAGTCGATGATTACTGTCAGCATTGGCTTACAAGGCGCCCTTGGTCGAGGGGATGGCATCCGCTTTGCGCGGGTCGGTTTCGACCGCCTCGCGCAGGGCGCGGGCGACCGATTTAAAGGCCGCTTCGGCGATATGGTGGCTGTTGAACCCGTGCAGCGCGTCGACATGCAGGGTGATGCCGCCGTGGGTGCTGAGTGCTTGGAAGAACTCACGCACCAGTTCGGTGTCGAATGTGCCGATGCTGCTGGTGGGGAAATCCACGTTCCAGATCAGGAAGGGCCGCGCAGAGAGGTCGAGCGCGCAGCGGATTTGCGCGTCGTCCATCGCCAATAGGCAAGACCCGTAGCGGCGGATGCCGCGTTTGTCGCCGAGCGCTTGGGTCAGTGCTTGGCCCAGCGTGATGCCTACGTCTTCGACCGTGTGGTGATCATCGATGTGCAGATCGCCTTTGGCGCGCACCGTGATATCGATCAGCGAGTGGCGCGACAATTGGTCGAGCATATGGTCAAAGAAACCCACGCCGGTCTCATTGTCATAGCGGCCACTGCCGTCGAGATTGATCTCGACCGTGATGTCGGTTTCGGCGGTGGTGCGGGTCAGGGTGCTGCGACGCATAGGGCATCTCCGAAGGCAATTGCTGCGCCCTTATAGCAGGGCATGCCGCCACGCCAAGCCCAAGCAGTGAAGCACCTTTAGCCTGCATGGGCGCGATCGGGGATTGCGGGGGCAGGGTCCATATGTCAGCTTGAACCAAATCCCAGAAAGAGGCGCGACATGACCACCTGCGTATTCATCCAGATCCGCTGCCGACCGGGCACGACCTATCGTGTTGCCGAGGAAATCGCCCTGCGCGAAATTCATTCCGAGCTTTATTCCACCTCTGGTGAATATGACCTGCTGATGAAGCTTTATATCCCCAAGGGGGAGGATGTGGGCGTCTACATCAACGACAACCTGTTGGACATCGAAGGCATTGAGCGGTCCTTGACCACGATGACCTTCAAGGTCTTTTGAGGTGCCGCGCAGGTTCTCTCTAACTGCGGTTACGGTTTTTGCTTTGTCCTTTGGCGCGCTGGCCCATCCCGGCATAGCGACAGCGGGCACACGTATCTATGAGGGGCGCGAGGCCGCCGCTTTGCGCTGCGCCAACACGCTGGCCCTGACGGCGATGGCGCTTTCTTCGGCGGAGCTGATCGGGGAGGGGGAGAAAAACGTGATGCTGGGCGTCACCGTGCGCATCCTTGACCGACATGTTGAGGGCAGTTGGGCCCAGAAACGTGCAGCGATGGAGGTAATGCGCGACCGGCGCAGCGTGCCGGACACATTGGAAGATTACCGCCGCATCGCCGAGCGTTGTCTGGTGCAATTCCCCATCAACTGAATGCAAAAACCCGCCGGTGAGGCGGGTCTTTCATGGGGCATCCGCCTTGGCTCAATGCGCGGCAGAGACGGAGGGTTTCTCGGTCGGGGAGGTGTCGAGTTTCACCTTCTGGCGCATCGTCACACGGCGAATGGCGCGGTCGAATGTCTTTCTGACCCGCTGGGTGCGGCTGGCGTTGGGCTGGATCGGGCCGCCCACAGACAGCATTACCGATAGTGGGCTGTTGTCGTCATAGCGCAGGTCCATCCCGTCAAGCTCGCCTTGAATGAGCACTTCGATCTCGGGCCATGCGGGCAAGCTGTCGCCTGTCACGATGCACAGCAGCGTGCCAGACCCATTGTGGGTCATCAGCAGTTGCGGGCAATCGACCACACGCGCGATCGCTTGGGCGGCAGAGGTAACGGCGCGGGCGAATTCGCGGGTGTTGCAGGTCGCGTAAAGCTCATCGATATGTTCGATCTTCACGGCGAAAACCTGGCAGATATCAAGGTGCTGGCGCGACAATTGCGACAGGTAATTGCCCAAGGAGAAGGGGAGCACCAACTGCTCGATCCCGTTGATATGCACAGGATCGGCCAGTGCGAAATCATGGGCGCCGGGCTCTCCGGCTTCTTTCAGATGATGCGGGTCAAGGCGCGGGGCACGCTGGGTGTTTTCCAACATCCGCTCGGCGATATGCACGCGGGTTGCAATGTCTTTTACATCAAATGGTTTGGTCACATAGTCGTTGGCCCCAGCGGCAAAAGCGCTTTCGATCGCGGTCGCGTCGGCGCGCGAGGTCACCATCAAGATCGGCGTGTCTTGATAAGCCTCCAGCGTGCGGATGCGGCGGCATAGGGTGATGCCGTCCATTTCGGGCATTTCGATATCCAAGAGCAGGCAATCAAAATGGTCTTTGGTGGTTTCGAGCAGTTCCAAAGCGGCAGCGCCGGAATCGGCCAGTGTCAGATAGGGATAATCAGCTTCGCGGAAAACGACGGGCAGCAATTCGCGGATAAAAGGGTCATCGTCGACGGCAAGAATTTTCATTTTTGGCACCTCTTTCGTGGGGCAGACGGGCAGTCCGGGTGTCTTTATAATCTGTTCACATTTAGTCGTATAAACCCGGCGAAATTGTGACGTTGCTGCACCAATAGCTTGTGCCGTTCCGTTAAATATTAACCATATTTTGGAGTTCCGCGAAACCATTGAATTCGCAGCCTGTGGCGGCCGCACGCCCTTGTTTTCCCGCATCGCGGGAGGTGATTTGGCGGATATTGTGCAGAGTTTTGGGCGTGGAAATGCAGATTGGAGAGCCAAAACAGGGCGAGAATATGCGGTTCTTGTGAACGTGGGGAGTTTCGCGCTGCGACTCGCCTTCACGATTGGGTGATCGAGGGAAACTTTATCGGATGTCGTGCGTAGCACGCCGTTGGCGCCTAACATTCTGCCCGCTCAACTGCGGCAAAGGTCAATGAACTCACCAGGATGATGCGCTTGCCGGGCGATATCTTGGCTGAATATCTGCAAGTACCGCGGAGGCTGGAAGCGGGCGACGTTTTGGTCATCCCGCTGGTTATGGTGGCGCACTTTGCTGACTGTTCGCCCGACCTCAAACTGTATGAGGCCGGGCGGCGCGGTGATTTCTCGACGACGCTCTTAGCCTAGGTGCGCGGCGACTTCGGCTTGCACTTTTTCGGCCGCGGCCTCTTTCACGGGGCCGTAGCCGCGGATCTCCATCGGTGCGGAAAGCACCGCGAGCGCTTCGTCATGGGGCAGGGCCGGGGCCTTGGCCATAACCGCCTCGTACCAGTCGATCAGCCCGACCTCCAGCTTGCGATCAGCGCCGTAGCTGAATGGGTCAGCCCATGTGCCGCGCAGGGGTTTCATCGCGGCCAATAGGTCAAAGGCACGCCCCATCCACGGGCCAAACTTGCGCTTGTTGGGGCGTCCGCGGCCATCGCGGCCGGTGGGCCATGCGGGCGGGGCGAGGTGGTAGTGGACCTTGTAGTCGCCCTCGAAACTATCGGCGATGCGATCCTCAAAACCGCGTTGGCGGTGCAGGCGGGCGACCTCGTATTCGTCCTTGTAGGCCATGAGTTTGAACAGCGATTTCGCCGCGGCGCGCAGCAGGTCTTCGGAGCCGTCTGGCAGCGCGTTTGTCAAAGCATCAAGGCGGGATTTATAGCGCTCGGCGTAGGCTCGGTTCTGGTAGCCGGTAAGGAACTCCATCCGCCGCGCGATCAGGCTGTCGACACTGTCATCGGGGGTGGGCGCCGGGGCGAAATGCGCCGCAATCGCCTCGGGCTTCGCGGCCATGACCCGGCCAAAACCAAAGGCGGCGCGGTTTTTGTCGGGCACCACGCCATTCAACTCGATCGCCTGCTCCAGCGCGGTGAGCGAGACCGGCACAAGGCCCTTCTGCCAAGCATAACCCAGCATCATCACATTGGCGAAGACCGCGTCGCCCATCAGTTTTTCGGCCATGGCGTTGGCGTCAAAGGCACTGAGGTTCTCACCCCCCACAGCCTGCGCGATCACCGCTTCGCGGTCGTCGATCCGCAGCTCGGCGTCGCGGTTCAGCACCAGATCGCCGGTCGGCATCTCGGCGCGGTTAAGCACGATCCGCGTGCCGCGCCGGTAGTGGGCCGAGGCTTTGGGCGCGGAGCTGACCACCATGTCGCAACCGATCACCGCGTCGGCGCCGCCCTGATCGATGCGCACCTGATGCACCTCCTCGGGGGTTTGGGCGAGCCGCACATAGCCCAGCACGGTGCCAAATTTCTGAGCAAAGCCGGTGAAGTCCAGCACGCTGGAGCCCAGCCCTTCGAGATGCGCCGCCATGGTGATGAGCGCGCCCACAGTGACAACGCCGGTGCCGCCTACGCCGGTCACCAGCAGGTTAAAGGGCTGGTCGAGCCTGGGCAGTTCGGGCATCGGCAGCTGCGCCGAAAGACCCGCCACGTCCAGCCCGGCCCCAGAGCGTTTGCGGCGGCTGCCGCCCTCGACGGTGACGAAAGAGGGGCAGAACCCGTTGAGACAGGAGTAATCCTTGTTACAGGTCGATTGGTTGATCTGCCGTTTGGTGCCGAACTCAGTCTTCTTCGGCTCGACGCTTAGGCAATTGGATTCCAACGAACAATCGCCGCAACCCTCGCAGACCAGTTCGTTGATCATGACGAATTTCTTAGGGTCGTCCATCAGCCCGCGTTTGCGCTTGCGGCGTTTCTCGGTGGCGCAGGTCTGCTCATAGATCAGCACTGTGACGCCCGGAATATCGCGCAGCTCGCGCTGCACGCGGTCAAGCGCGCTGCGGTGATCAAATGTGGTGCCGGCGGGGAAATCACCCTTCTCCAACAGTCCGGGCCGGTCAGAGACCAGTGCGATCCGCGCGACGCCTTCCGCGCGGCAGGCCTGCGCGATGGCGGCGACTGAGACAGGGCCATCGACAGGCTGCCCGCCGGTCATGGCAACCGCGTCGTTGTAGAGGATCTTGTAGGTGATGTTCGTCTTTGCCGCGACCGCTTGGCGGATGGCGAGCGAGCCGGAGTGGTACCACGTGCCCTCGCCAAGGTTCTGGAACACATGTTTGCCCCCGTTGAACATCGAGGTGGCGATCCACGGCACGCCTTCGCCGCCCATCTGGGCAAAACCGGCGGTTTCACGGTCCATCCACGAGGCCATGACATGGCAGCCAATGCCGGAGTTGGCCTTTGACCCTTCGGGCAGTTTGGTCGAGGAATTATGTGGGCAGCCCGAACAGAAGTAAGGCGTGCGGGTGGCGCCGGGGACGTTCAGCAGCACGGGCGGCTGGTCAGTCAGGGCGCGGGCCTTTTCCAGCAGGTTCTCTTCGGGAAAGAAGGCACTGAGCCGCGCGGCAATGATCGGGAGCAGTTTGAGCGGCGACAGCTCGCCGGTCCAAGGCACCAACTCCTCAAGGTTTTCGTCATGTTTGCCCACCATCCGCGCAGGTTTGGAGCCGGGCCAGTCATAGAAGGCCTCTTTGAACTGGCTTTCGATGATGCCGCGTTTCTCTTCGATCACAAGCACTTCGCGCTTGCCTTTCACGAAGTCGAGCGCGTCGCCCAGCGCCAGCGGCCAGACCATGCCGATCTTGTAGATGTCGATGCCGAGGCGGCGGCAGGCGGCCTCATCCAGGCCCAGAAGCCGCAGCGCTTCCATCGTGTCGAGGTGGCCCTTGCCGGTGGTCACGATGCCGAAAGTGGCGTCCTGCGTGTCGTAGATATGCCGGTCAATGGGATTGGTGCGCATGAAAGCCTGCACCGCGTCGAGCTTGTGATGCAGCCGCGTCTCAATTTCGGGCGAGGGCAGATCGCCAAGCCGCACGTGCAGCCCGCCCGGAGGCGCGGTGTAGTCGGGCTGGTTGAACACGCGGTCGGGTGTCAGTGTCACCGATGCGCCGCTTTCCACGGTTTCCGAGATCGCCTTGAAACCCACCCAAGTGCCCGAGAAGCGTGAAAGCGCGATGCCGTATTCACCGAAGGCTTGGTATTCGGCGACGGAAGCCGGGTTCAACGTCGGCATGAACCACGACATGAAGCCCACGTCTGACTGGTGCGGCATCGAGGACGAGACGCAGCCATGATCGTCGCCCGCCACCACCAAAACGCCGCCTTTGGGGGCCGAGCCGTAAGCGTTGCCATGTTTCAGCGCGTCGCCCGAACGGTCCACCCCCGGCCCCTTGCCGTACCACATGGAAAAGACGCCCTCGACCTCCGCCTGTGGGTCGAGGTGGGCCTGTTGCGCGCCCAATACCGCGGTGGCACCAAGGTCTTCGTTCACGGCGGGCAGGAATTTCACCCCCGCCTTGGCCACGCGGTCTTTGATGCGCCAGTATTCCAGATCAAGCCCGCCCAAGGGGGAGCCGCGGTAGCCCGAAACGAAACCGGCGGTGTTCAGCCCCGCCTCGCGATCGCGGCGGGCCTGATCCAGCATGATGCGCACCAACGCCTGCGTCCCGGTCAGGAAAACGCGGCCTTCGGTCTGATCATAGCGGTCGTCGAGTTTATAAGTGGTAAATTCGCGCGGTTGTTTTGTCATGGGGGTCTCCTCACTTGGGAGTATACCGCAGGGGCTCCGAATTTTGGCTCCGGTTTTGCTGGCGATATGGGTGAAATCCGGGTAATTTATCCATTGTAGTTCCGTGAAGTGAAAGATTTATCCGATGAGCGAAATGGATGCGACGGACCGACAGCTTGTATTCCTACTTCAGCAGGATTCGCGCCTGCCCAATGCGCAACTTGCCGAGAAGCTGAATATCTCTGCCTCTGCCTGCTGGCGGCGGGTCAAGGCGTTGGAGCAGGCGGGGGTGATCAAACGATACGCCGCCGTGGTCGACCCCAAGGCGATGGGGCTGGGGTTCGAGGCGATGGTCCATGTACATCTGACCCGGCATGACGCCTCAGCCCTCGCCAGTTTCATCCGTGCGATCCAAAGCCGGACGGAGGTGACGGAATGTTTCGCCACCACGGGCCAAGCGGATTATCACCTCCGCGTGCTTTGCCGCGATATCGACGCCTATAACGCCTTTTTGGAGAGTTTTTTGTTCCTGCATCCCGCAGTCAATTCCGCCACGACGAATGTAATCCTGCGGCAGATCAAATCCGACGCCCCGATTACCGGTTGAGGCGATCAGAGCGGCGTTTTCTGCGTTGGACATTTGCCGCATGCGTGCTTCATAAAGCAGCAGAGATCACACCCGAAGGAGAGACCCATGATGAGAACCCGTGCCGCCGTTGCCGTGGAAGCCGGCAAACCGCTTGAAATCATGGAGGTGAACCTCGAAGGGCCGAAACGCGGTGAGGTCTTGGTAGAGATCAAGGCAACCGGCCTCTGCCACACCGATGAATTTACCCGTTCCGGCGACGATCCCGAAGGCATTTTCCCCGCCATCCTCGGCCATGAGGGCGCGGGCGTGGTGCTGGAAGTGGGCGAAGGCGTGACCACGCTGGAGCCGGGCGATCACGTGATCCCGCTCTACACTCCCGAATGCCGCGAATGCGAATACTGCCTGTCGGGCAAAACCAACCTCTGCCAAAAAATCCGCGTTACCCAAGGCCAGGGCCTGCTGCCCGATGGCACCACGCGGTTTTCGATGCTCGATGGCACGCCGATCCACCACTATATGGGCTGCTCGACCTTTGCCAACCACACCGTGGTGCCGGAAATCGCGCTGGCCAAGGTGCGTAAAGACGCGCCGTTTGATAAAATTTGCTACATCGGCTGCGGCGTCACCACGGGCATCGGTGCGGTGATCAACACGGCCAAGGTCGAATTGGGCGCGCGTTGCGTGGTCTTTGGGCTGGGTGGTATCGGGCTCAACGTGATCCAAGGTTTGCGGATGGCGGGCGCAGATCAGATCGTGGGCGTGGACCTCAACGACGACAAGGAAGAGGTCGGGCGCTATTTCGGGATGACCGATTTCGTGAACCCCAAGAACGTCGAAGGCGATTTGGTGGCGCATCTGGTCGAAGTAACCAAAGGCGGCGCGGATTATTCTTTTGACGCGACCGGCAACACCAAGGTCATGCGCGACGCGCTGGAATGTGCCCACAAAGGCTGGGGCGAAAGCATCATCATCGGCGTGGCACCTGCGGGGGCCGAGATTTCGACGCGGCCATTCCAATTGGTCACCGGCCGGGTTTGGCGCGGGACCGCTTTTGGCGGGGCCAAGGGGCGGACGGACGTGCCTAAGATCGTTGACTGGTACATGAACGGCAAGATCGAGATCGACCCGATGATCACCCACAAGTTGACGTTGGATCAGATCAACGAAGGCTTCGAGCTGATGCACAAGGGTGAATCGATCCGCGCGGTCGTCGAGTTTTAAGCCTCGGGCTGGAGGGCCGCGCGCTCTCCAGCCTAGACCTCTGCTGCGAGGGAGAGGAACAGGTCGACGTCCATATAGGTCTCGAGATGATCGGCCAGCGCGTCGAGCGCATCATCCACACCGCTTTCAAAGTTCAGCGATGAGGTCACGCCGAAACCGCCAAGATAGGCGCGGCGGAAGGCGTCTGAGCTAAAAATTCCATGCATATAGCACCCCTGCACCCGTCCCGAAGGGGAGGCCGCACCCTCAGCCGTGCCGTCGAAGCTGAGCCACGCGCGGACGCAATCGGGGCCTGTGGTTTCTCCGATGTGAATTTCATAGCCCGTGAGATCGGTGCCGCTGGCAGGATGCTGGCCGGATTTTTCCGCCAGATGTTTCAGCGGGGCCATCGTGGTTTCCACGTCCAGATGCCCCAGCCCCGCCACCCGCGCCGCCGGGCCTTCGATGCCCTGCGGGTCTGTGATGGTATTGCCCAACATCTGATAGCCACCGCACAGCCCCAGCACATGGCCGCCCCGCCGGATATGGGCGGCAAGGTCGATGTCCCACCCCTCGGCCCGAAAGGCTTCGAGGTCCGAAATCGTGGATTTGCTGCCGACCATCAGCATTAGATCGGCATCGGCGGGTAGGGGGCTGCCGGGCATGATCATCCGCAGGTCGACGCCCGGCTCGGCGGCCAATGGGTCGAGGTCATCGAAATTGGCGATCCGAGGCAGGCGCGGGACGGCGATCACACAGCCTGAGCCACCGGAACGGGCGCGGGCGGGCAGATCCATCACATCTTCAGCGGGCAGGCGGTGGGCGGCGTCGAACCATGGGATCACGCCAAGGCTCGGCCAGCGGGTGCGCGCGGCGATGTCGTCGCGACCTGCGTCAAAGAGGCTGCGGTCGCCGCGGAATTTATTGACGGCAAAGCCGCGGATCAGCGCGTTGTCATCGGCATCAAGCACCGCCTGCGTCCCGACGATCTGCGCGATCACCCCGCCGCGGTCGATGTCGCCCATCAGTACCACAGACACCCCGGCGGCGCGGGCAAAGCCCATATTGGCGATATCGCCTGCCCGCAGGTTGGTCTCTGCCGGGGAGCCCGCGCCCTCAATCACGATCAGGTCGCAGCTTTCGGCCAAGCGGTGAAAGGATTGCAGCACGACTGGCATCAGGCTGGCTTTGTTGCGCCCAAACTCCCGCGCCTCTTGCTGGCCCGCGATTCTACCCTGCACCACGACCTGCGCGCCGGTGGCGCTTTGAGGCTTCAGCAGCACCGGGTTCATGTCCGTATGCGGTGCCACGCCAGCGGCGCGGGCCTGCAGCGCCTGCGCGCGGCCAATCTCGCCCCCGTCTTCGGTGACGGCGGCATTGTTGGACATGTTCTGCGGTTTGAACGGGCGCACGCGCAGCCCGCGACGTGAGCAGGCGCGGATTAATCCGGCAACGATCATCGACTTGCCGACATTGCTGCCGGTGCCCTGTATCATGATGGCTTTGGTCATGTCATTCTGCCCCTGTTTCGCGCAAACTGGCGCAAAATGATCCAAGGGGAAAGAGCCGCGATGAACACGCCTGCACATTTGCTTTTGGGCGCTGCCGTGATGGGGCGCGAGGGGGGCAGGCCGTTGATCTGGGCGGCGCTTGTCGGGGCGCTGCTGCCGGACTTGTCGCTCTATCTTATGGCGGGTTTTGCGCTCTATGTCCAAGGGCTGCCGGGGAGTGTGGTCTTTGGGGAGCTTTACTACTCGGACCTCTGGCAGGCGGTCTTTTCGATAGATAACTCCTTCATCGTCTGGGGGGCGCTTTTGGCGCTGGCGGTCTGGCGGCAAGCGGGCTGGGCCGTGGCGCTGACGGGGGCGGCGCTGCTGCATCTCCTGTTCGATCTGCCGCTGCATCACGACGACGGGCGGGCGCATTTCTGGCCGCTGACGGGTTGGATATTCGAAAGCCCGGTCAGTTATTGGGATGTGCGTCACGGCGCGGCCTGGGTCGCACCGATTGAGGCGCTGGTCAGCACCCTTGCCGCCATTACGCTGTGGTGGCGCAGGCCCGGATGGGTGCTCTCTTGCTTGACGTTGGCGCTGCTGCTGGCCGAGGGGCTGGCCCTGCGCAATTGGATCTTCTTTTTCGGAGCAGACTGACAGAGGCTCGGGCAGCAGACACAAAAAAACGCAGCCCGAAGGCTGCGTCAATTGCTCCGCTTGGCGGATATTCTCAGGCGGCTTCGGCCTGAAGCGCGGCATTGCGGCGCTCGGACTCTTCGCGCGACAGGGCGACGGAAGTCCGCACGCCTTTGCCCACAAATTCCATCAGACCTTCGACGACCCGCTCGTTGGGATCAATCCCGGCGCAGCTCAGCACTTCGCGGCCATCGCGCGAACGGGCCCAGCGGGCGATCTGTTCTGGGCCGTTGCCATATTTCTTGTCGTCGGCAATTGCGTCATCCAAAGCAGCAAGCACCACAGCAGCAAAGAGCTTGCGTGCGCGGTTGCCTTGCTCGTTGTTGAAAGCGGTGCCATCAACGAAATCTTTCATCTCGTCGTCCTTTCGATTATTCTTGCTCTTGTCATTCGGGCGTGGAGGCCCTTATGACGGATATCCTTTGATTCGGATACCTCTATTTAGCATACCTCCCATGCAACATGCGCATATCTAGTTGCCGCAGCGACGCCCGGATATCGCCCGCTTGCAGGGGACCATCCCTCCCGATATAGACCCGGTCATCTTATCATCAACCTTATGTCGTGGTTTTGTCACATGCCCAAGATTAACGGAAACGAGATCCGCCCCGGAAACGTCCTTGAACATAACGGTGGCCTTTGGGCGGCCGTGAAGGTCGATCACGTGAAGCCCGGCAAGGGCGGTGCCTTTGCCCAAGTCGAGATGCGCAACCTGCGCAACGGCTCCAAATTGAACGAACGCTTCCGCTCTGCCGACAAGGTCGAGCGCGTGCGTCTGGAGCAAAAAGACCAGCAATTTCTGTATGAAGACGACGGTATGCTGGTGGTAATGGACACCGAAACCTATGAGCAGGTGCAGCTTGATGCCGAGCTTTTGGGTGACACGCGCCCCTTCCTGCAAGACGGCATGATGATCGTGGTCGAGTACCATGACGCCGAGGCGCTGAACGCCCGTCTGCCGCAAAAAGTGGTCTGCAACATTGCCGAGACCGAGCCGGTCGTCAAAGGCCAGACAGCGGCGAATTCCTTCAAACCAGCCATTCTGGAAAACGGTGTGAAGATCTCTGTTCCTCCCTTCGTGGGGCAGGACGAAGCGATCGTGGTGAACACCGAAACCATGGAATATGTCGAACGCGCTTGACGCAACGTCATCCAACGTAAGCTAGATCAGCCCCGGTTTTGCCGGGGCTTTTTCTTGTTTTGGGGCGCTCAGGCGGCAGGGCCGGGCCAAGTGACCTGCGCCTCATCGGCCTGCATCGGCCCTTTCGCGCGGTCAAAGCGGAGATGCGCCAGCGCTTGGTCCCCCGCTTGGGTGAAAAGTGTGCCCGCAGGTTTGCCCTCTGCCGTGATCGACGTGCCCGGCGCAGCGCTGCCGCTAACCTCAACCCGTGTCAGCCCCTTGCGCAACTCGGTCTTGTGTTTCATCCGCGCCGTGACCTCTTGGCCCACATAGCAGCCCTTGCGGAAGTCGAGCCCGTTGATCCGATCAAGCCCGGCTTCAAGGATGAAGGTATCAGGCGTCAGTTCCACACCGGTTTCTGGGATCAGATGCGCCACGCGCAGGGCGTTCCAATCGGTTATGTCCTCGGTCTGCGGTGTGTCGCGATACGCGCGCCAGCCCATTTCCGGATGACGCGGATCGGCCACGGCATCTTCGGGTGCGGGGCCGGTGCCACGGTGCAGGTGCAACTCGGTCGGCTCAATCGTCACCTTGGCGCGCAGCTTGTACATCGACAGACGTTGGCTCAGCATGTCGCCAAGGCTTTCGTCCACATCAAGCAAAACGCTATCGCCGTCAGCGATTAGAAAGAAATCGGCCATATATTTGCCCTGCGGCGTCAGCAGGGCGGCATAGACCGGACCTTGGTCAAGTTTGCCAACGTCATTGGTCACGATGCCTTGCAGGAAATCGCGGGTGTCGGGGCCGGAGAGGCGCAGAATGCGGCGCGTGGTCATGCGGTTGTCCTTTGATTGCTGGCCATGACATATAACCTGTCAAACCCATCCAAAAGGGGCAACCATGCGCGCGCCGATCTCTGTCGTCATTCCCAGTCTCAATGCAGCCGCCGCGCTGCCTGCTTGCCTTGCCGCGCTTGTCGAAGGGTTGCAGGCCGGGCTGATCCGCGAGGTGATCCTAAGCGATGGGGGATCGACAGATGGCACGCCTCAGCTGGCCGAAGGCTGGGGGGGCGAGGTGATCTCAGGCGCGCCCTCGCGAGGTGGGCAGTTGCGCCGCGGATGCGACGCGGCGCGGGGTGAGTGGGTCTTGGTGCTCCATGCCGACACGGTGCTGGCGCCGGGTTGGACCGATGCGGTGCAGGGTCACATGGCGCGCCGGGCAGGGGCTGCGGGGTGGTTTCGCCTTAGGTTCGATCAGCGCGGGTTGGCACCGCGGTTGGTCGCAGGTTGGGCGAACCTGCGCAGCGCTTGTGGCTTGCCCTATGGCGATCAGGGGCTGCTGCTGCCCCGCGCGCTTTATGATGCGGTCGGCGGTTACCCCGATCAGCCGCTGATGGAGGATGTCGCACTGGCCCGCGCCTTGCGAGGCCGATTGGCGCGGCTTGAGGGCATCGCCGTGACCAGTGCCGAGAAATACCGCCGTCAGGGCTGGCTGCGCCGCGGTGGGCGCAACCTGTGGACGCTGATGCGCTACATAATGGGCGCCAGCCCCGACGCCCTTGCGGAAAGCTATCGGCGGTCGTGAAAAGGGCGCGGGTTGTCCCTGCGCCCCTGCACTCAGTTAAAGAACACCGCCCCGATCCGTTGGAACAGATTGGGCTGACGCGCCCTTTCGCGGCGCTTTTTCGCAGAGAGGGCGCTAAGGCCGCGGGCATCCGACACCGTCTTTCCGTCGCGGAATTGCAGGCGGTAAAGGTCGGCATAGATGCCGCCGCGCTCCATCAATTCGTCGTGGGTGCCTTCATCGGTGACTTGGCCGCGGTCCATCACCACGATCTTATCCGCGCTGCGGATGGTCGAGAGCCGATGCGCGATGACGATGGTTGTGCGCCCCTTGGCGAGGCGATCAAGCGCGTCCTGCACGACTTGTTCTGATTGCGCATCCAAGGCGCTGGTGGCCTCGTCCAACAGCAGGATGGGCGTGTCGCGCAGCAGGGCGCGGGCGATCACCACACGCTGACGCTGCCCGCCCGACAGGGCCGAACCGCGCGGGCCGACGCGGGTTTCCAGCCCCTGTTCAAGCTGCGGCAGGAAATCAGCCACATGGGCGGCTTTCAACACCCGCTCGAGTTCTTCGTCGCTGACGTTCTCGCGGCCCAGCACGATATTCTCGCGCAGGGTCTCATCAAACAGCAGCGCCTCTTGTGTCACGACAGAAAACAGGCCCCGCAGGTCCGGGATGGTCATTGATGTGGTGTCGACCCCGCCGATCTGAACCGTTCCGTTTTGTGGATCGACCAGCCGCGTGAGCAGGTTGAAAATGGTCGATTTCCCCGCGCCCGAGGCGCCAACAAGGGCGGTCGTCTGGCCCGCTTGCGCGGTCAGGTTCAACGCATTCAGCACCTTCGTATCGCCGTAGGAGAGTGAGACATCCGCCAAGGCAACGTCAGGCGGGCCATCGGGCGCGGCCACGGGCTTGGCCGGGCTGCGCAGGTGCAGGGGCGCGTCGAGCAGCTCCTTGATCCGCTCCAGCGCGGCGGCGGCCATCTGCCACAGGCCGCTGATCGCGCCGAGGCGGCGCAGGGGGGAGAACATGAACCCGAGCGAGGTAAAGAAGGTCATGAACTCGCCAATGGTCTTGTTGCCCGCGATGATCTCGGACCCGCCATAGACGATCACGGCCATGAAACCGATGCCTGACATGATGTCGATCATCGCCGGGATCGCGGAATTGCCAAAGGCGGCGCGAACTTCGGTGCGAATGAAGGTGCGCGTCAACTCGCGGTATTGTCGGGCTTGATAGTCTTCCAGCGCGTTGAGTTTGATCTGCACGATGCCGTGAAAGACCTCGTCCAGACGTGTCGAGAGGCTGGCGCCGATGTCGCGCGCCTCACGCGAGCGGGCGCGGACGAAGCGCTGGGCGATGGCGGCAGGCAGCACCATCAGCGGCACGCCGACCATCGCCAGAAGTGCCCAGATCGGATCAATCGCAATGGCGACGCCCATCAGGATCACCAGCCCCACCAGATCGCGGCCCGCGCCGGTGATGACCGCGCGCCAGACATCGCTGACCGCGTTCACATCCGATTGCACCCGCTGCACAAGAAAACCGGGCGGGTGGTTTTGGTGAAAGGCACCATCCTGCTGCATCATCCGGTCCAACAGGTCGATGCGCAGNTCCGCCGCNGTGCGNTGCGCCACGCGGGTCAGCANCACCTTNTGCACCACCGTGGCCAGCGCGCGCAGCGCAAAGATCGCCACCAGCACCAGCCCCACCCAAACCAGCGCACCTTGGTCGCCGCCGACAAAGACGCGGTCGAACATCGGCTCCATCAGCTTGGCTAGCACGCCCAAGGTCGAGCCTTCGATGATCATGAAGATCACCGCGATGGCCATCAGGCCGGTGTGTTTCTTTAGATAGTCATGCCAAAGCCAACGCATCAACTGCGCGGAGGTGTAACTGTCATCATTCATGCCGGTGCCTGATCCTTTTGGGCAGTCGGATCCCGTGTACGAAAGCCGCGCAGGCAGGGCAAGCCGTCGCAGGGCGCGCATGGGACGCGCATCCGGGCCGGAGCGGGCCGGGGTAGGGACGTCCGGGGCGCGGCTTACCTTACGTCCGATCGCGTGTTGACCCCGGCCCGGCGGGCAGTAAGCTGCGCCCGACCGCAGCCCGGTCACGCATTTTCAAAACGGCAGCCAATATCATGACAAAGCAGAATAAACTCGTCCAAGGTCGTTCGTACCTTGCCATTCCCGGCCCCTCGGTCATGCCCGACGCGGTGCTGAGCGCGATGCACCGCGCCGCCCCGAATATCTATGAGGGTGAGTTGGTTGAGATGATGCCGGCACTGGCGGCCGATTTGAAACGTGTGGCGCGTACAGATCGTCATGTGGCGATGTATATCAGCAACGGCCACGGCGCTTGGGAGGCCGCGCTGAGCAATGTCATAGCACCGGGCGACCGCGTGCTGGTGCTGGCGACGGGGCGTTTCGGCCATGGCTGGGCCGAAATGGCGACGGGGCTGGGGGCGGAGGTGGATATCCTCGACTTTGGCCGCAATGCGCCGGTTGATCTGGCGCAGGTGGCCGAGCGTTTGAAGGCCGACACGGGCCACCAGATCAAGGCGCTGATGGCGGTTCATGTGGACACGTCAAGCTCGGTCCGCAACGATGTCCCCGGCCTACGCCGTCTGTTGGATGAGGCAGGCCACCCCGCGCTTTTGATGGCCGATTGCATCGCCTCGCTGGGATGCGAGCGGTTCGAGATGGACGCTTGGGGCGTTGATGTCATGGTCACCGCTTCGCAAAAGGGGCTGATGGTGCCGCCGGGCATGGCCTTCGTGTTCTTCAACGACCGAGCCGAGGAGGCCCGCGCGCGTCTGCCACGAGTGAGCCGCTATTGGGATTGGTCGCCGCGCGCCCATGCGGAGGAGTTCTACCAATACCACGGCGGCACCGCCCCGACGCATCACCTTTATGGCCTGCGCGCCGCGCTTGATATGATCCATGAAGAGGGGATCGAGCAGGTCTGGCAGCGCCATGCCACCTTGGCCCGCGCGGTTTGGGCAGCGTGCGAGGCATGGTCGGCAGAGGGCAGCCTGCGGTTCAACATCGAAGACCGCGCCCTGCGCAGCCATGCCGTCACCGCTCTGCGGCTGCAAGCGCCCCATGCGACAGAGTTGCGCGATTGGGTACAGAGCAATCTGGGCCTGACACTGGGCGTGGGGCTGGGCATGGCGCTGCCGGGGGAGCCTGCGTGGCACGGGTTCTTCCGCCTTGGCCATATGGGCCATGTGAACGGCCATATGATCATGGGCCTGCTCGGCGGGATCGAAGCCGGGCTTTCGGCGCTAAAGATCGACCACGGGCCGGGCGCGCTGCAGGCGGCGGCAGAGGTGATCGGCGGGGCTTAGGTCCCGCCCGCTTCGGCCAGAGCGTCGGGCAATGCGGCGGCGAAGTAATCCAACTCCTCTGTCGTACTGCAACTGATGCGGATGCAACGGTTTTGCGGCGCGGCGAAGGGCATGCGCACAAAGATGCCCCGCGCCACTAGGGCATCCAGCACCGCCTTGGCGAAGGCGCCATCGCCGCCACAGTCGATCGCGACGAAATTGGCTGCGGAGGGCAGGGTGCTCAGCCCGTTCTTTTCAGCGATTTGAGCGATCCTGTCGCGGGCCTCGGCGATCTGGGTCTGAACTTGCATAAGGTAGTCTTGATCCTGCACCGCCGCCAAGGCACCTGCCTGTGCTGCGCGGTTGAGACCAAAGTGATTGCGAACCTTGTGAAAGGCCGTGATCAAGTCGGGCGCTGCAATCGCATAGCCGATCCGCGCTCCGGCGAGGCCATAGGCTTTGGAAAAGGTCCGCATCCGGATCACCCGCGGGTCATCGGCGGAAAGCTGGGGTGCTGTGCCCTCGGGGGCGCATTCGATATAGGCCTCATCCAGCAAAAGCAGGCTGCCTTGGGGCAGATCGTCAAGCGCGCGNGCCAGTGCCGTGCCCTCATGCCAAGTGCCCATCGGATTGTCGGGATTGGCGAGGTAGACGAGCTTGGCGTCAACCTCTGCCGCTTTGGCGAAAAGCGCTGCCGGGTCTTCGTGATCGTCGCGGTAGGACACNTTGTGCAGCACGCCGCCAAAGCCNGCGACATGGTAGTTGAAGGTTGGGTACGCGCCTTCCGAGGTTACCACCGCATCGCCTTCGTCCACCAGCAGACGGACGAGATAGCCCAGCAGCCCGTCGATGCCTTCGCCGACGATGATATTGTCGGGCGTCACGCCATGCAATTCGGCCAATGCCGCGCGCAGTTCCACGCTTTCTGAATCGCCGTATTTCCACATCTCCGTCTCAGCCATGGCTGCGATGGCGCGGGGCGAGGGGCCAAAGACGTTTTCATTGGCACCCAGCCGCGCTTTGAAGGGGCGGCCAAGCGTGCGCTCCTGCGCTTCGGGGCCCACGAAGGGAACGTTGGCGGGCAGGCTTTGGGCGAGGGGGGTAAGGCGTGCATATGTCATGCGCCAAGGTGTAGGGTTGCGCCGTTGAGAGGGCAAGGGTCGCAGCACCTGCCGCCACGTTTTGCTGGTGCNGCGCGNTNATCTGCGNTGAACTGCGCCAAACANTNAGGAGAACAGCCATGCCCCGCGTCACCACCCGGATCGAAGACCATATCGCCCATGTNACCCTCACCCGCGCCGACAAGATGAACGCNGTGGATGATNAGATGATCGAAGCGATNATNGCGGCAGGNCAGGAGGTTGCGGCCTCGGATGCCCGGGTGGTGGTGCTNTCNGGCGAGGGCAAAGGNTTTTGCGCNGGNATCGANATNGGCGGGTTGTCAGGGATGGTCGGTAAGGATCCTGAAGCGTTGATCATGCCGCGGACACATGGGGATGGGACGACGAACAAGTGGCAGGAGGTGTCGATGGTCTGGCACCGTTTGGAAATCCCGGTGATCGCGGCGCTTCACGGGGTGGTCTATGGCGCTGGGATGCAATTGGCGCTTGGGGCGGATATTCGGATTGCGGCACCAGAGACCAAGCTCGCGGTGATGGAGATGAAATGGGGCATTGTGCCGGATATGGGAGGCATGGTGTTGCTGCCGCGTTTGGTGCGCTCGGATGTGCTGCGGCGGTTGACCTATACTGGGGCACCTGTGGAGGCCGCGCAGGCGGAGCGCTGGGGACTGGTGACCGAGGTCGCCGATGACCCGCAGGCGGCGGCTTTGGAACTGGCGCGGGTGATTGCCGGGAAGGGGCCGAATGCCGTGCGGGCGGCCAAGCGGTTGATTGGCTATGCGGAATCCGGGGCGTCGGATGCAGATGTACTCTTGTCCGAGTCGCGGGAACAGGCGGCGCTCTTGGGCAAGCCAGAGCAGATGGAGGTGATCGCGGCGGAGTTCGGCAAGCGGCCTGCGGTGTTTAAGTAGGGCTGGGGGCGTTCTGCGCAACAGCCCGGAATCAAGGCCGTAAGGCCGCCGGGCAGCGCCAGACCGCCCGGACGGGCTGGCGCTTTAGCTATTGGAGTGCCGTCCCGGAATCCGATCGTATGCGCGGCAGGGATAAACTGCCCAACTGAAATGTCGTGAGCGCCATCCCGCGGTCTGGCGCTGCCCAGCTCGCGTGACGTTTTTGGCGTGGCAGCTAAACCGCCACGCCCTCAACCTCAGCCCAGTTCGGCCAGACGGTCCAGCGCCGCCTGCAACTGGTCCGCCTCTTCCTGACGCGCGTCCAGATTGGCCTGCGCTTCGGCCACGACCTCTTCCGGTGCAGACGCCGCGAATTTGGGGTTGTTCAAACGCCCCTTCAGCCCGCCAATTTCCTTGCCCAGCTTGTCGAGCGACTTTTGCAAACGCGCCTTCTCGGCGTCGATGTCGATCAACCCGGCCAAGGGCAGGCCGAAGCTGGCCCCCGGTGCCGCGATGGACACGGTGCCTTTGGGGAAACTGTCGGCACGCTCAAGGCTCTCGACCCGCGCGAGGCGTTTGATCATCACCTCGTTGCGATCCCATGCGCCCTGTGCAGCCTCGTCCATCTCTGTCACCAGCATCGGCACCTTCAGCCCGGCGGGCACATGCATCTGCTGACGCGCAGAGCGGATGCTCTCAATGAGGCCGATGACCCAGTTGAGCTCCCGGTCAGCTTCGGCATCCAGCAGATCGGCGGTGGTGTAGGTCGGCCAATCGCTCAGGGCGAGCAGCTGGTCGCGTTTTGCGGTGGTCTGCCACAGTTCTTCGGTGATGAAGGGCATGATCGGGTGCAGCAGCACCAGACATTGCTCTAGCACCCAAGCCATCGTCGCGCGGGTCTCTTCGGCCTCGGGCGCGTCGTCTTGCAAAAGCGGCTTGGAGAGTTCCACATACCAGTCGCAGACCTTGCCCCAGACAAAGGCATAAAGCGCATTGGCCGCGTCGTTGAAGCGGAAGTTGCCAAGCGCCGCGTCGACCTCTTCGCGGATGCGGGCGGTCTCGCCCACGATCCATTTGTTCAGCGTGGCCTGCGGCTGCGGCATCGCGGCGGGCATGCTGTCGAAGACGTTGTTCATCTCCGCAAAGCGGTGCGCGTTCCAAAGCTTGGTGCCGAAATTGCGATAGCCCGCGATGCGCTGGGTGCTGAGCTTCAGGTCACGCCCCATGGCGGCCATCGACGTGAGCGTAAAGCGCACAGCGTCCGCGCCAAAATCGTCGATTAACTCCAGCGGGTCGAGCACGTTGCCCAAGCTTTTCGACATCTTTTTGCCCTTCTCGTCACGCACCAGCGCGTGGACATAGACGGTGTCGAAGGGTTTTTGATCGACCACGGCATATTGCATCATCATCATCCGGGCGACCCAGAAGAAGATGATGTCGAAACCGGTCACGAGCACGGAGGTCGGGAAGTATTTCTCAAGCTCGGCGGTTTGCTCGGGCCAGCCCAGCGTGCCGATGGGCCAGAGGCCGGAGGAGAACCATGTGTCGAGCACGTCGGGGTCGCGGCGCAGGGTTTTGCCGGGGGCCATGGCCTGTGCTTCGGCCTCGGTCGGCGCGCAATACTCATTGCCCTCATCGTCGAACCACACCGGAATCTGATGCCCCCACCACAGCTGGCGCGAGATGCACCATGGCTCGATGTTCTCCAACCAGTGGAAGTACACTTTGCGGTCCTGTTCGGGCAGGATCGTGACTTCGCCAGAGCGCACCGCATCAATGGCGGGCTGCACGATCTTATCGGTGGCGACGAACCACTGGTCGGTCAGCATCGGCTCGATCACCACTTTGGAGCGGTCGCCGAAGGGCTGCATGATCTTCTTGGCCTCGACGAGCGGCACGAGGTTCTCTTCCTCGGTGCGCATCTCGCCGCCTTCGCCGGGCTCGACGGGGGCCTTTTTGGCGGCACGGCCAAGGCGCGGGTCGGTCTCCTCGGTCATCACGGCAAGGCCCTCGGCGGTCACGTCTTCGACCACGCGCTTGCGGGCCTCGAAACGGTCAAGACCGCGGTAGGCGTCGGGGACGAGGTTGATCTCGGTCGCGTCCTCGGGGGCGGGCTCGGAGCCGTCGGCAATGGCCTGCGCGCGGGCGGCGGCCTCGACATAGGGCAACCCGTCGGCACGCATCTGGCCTTGGGTGTCCATCAGGGCATAGAGCGGGATGCCGTTGCGCTTGGCGACGCCGTAGTCGTTGAAGTCATGCGCGCCGGTGATCTTCACCGCACCAGAGCCGAAGTTCTTGTCCGGGTATTCGTCGGTGATGATCGGGATCAGGCGGCGCTGTTCTTTCGGGCCGACCGGGATTTCGCAGAGCTTTCCGACGATTGAGGCGTAACGCTCATCCGATGGATGAACCGCCACCGCGCCGTCGCCGAGCATGGTTTCGGGCCGTGTAGTGGCGATGGAGATATAGTCGCGGGTCTCTTCGAAGAGCGTGTTCCCGTCTTCGTCTTTCTCGACGTAGGTATAGGTCTCGCCCCCGGCCAACGGATATTTAAAGTGCCACATGTGGCCGTCGACTTCGGTGCTTTCGACCTCCAAATCCGAGATCGCGGTCTCGAAATGCGGGTCCCAGTTGACCAGCCGCTTGCCGCGGTAGATCAGCCCCTTGTTGTACATATCCACGAAGACCTTGATCACGGCATCGTGGAAATTGCCCTCTTCACCCTCGGGCGCACCGGGCGCGCCGGACATGGTGAAAGCGTTGCGGGACCAGTCGCAGGAGGCGCCCAGACGGCGCAGCTGGTCGATGATCGTGCCGCCGGATTTCTGCTTCTGCTCCCAGACCTTGGCGGTAAACGCCTCGCGGCCCAACTCGCGGCGGCCGGGCTGGCCGGTGGCGGCCAATTCGCGTTCCACCACCATCTGTGTGGCGATGCCCGCGTGGTCTTGGCCGGGCTGCCAAAGCGTGTCAAAACCCTGCATCCGGTGCCAGCGCACGAGGATGTCCTGCAGCGTGTTGTTGAAGGCATGGCCCATGTGCAGCGAGCCGGTGACATTCGGCGGCGGGATCATCACCGAGAAATGCTCATCCCGTTGTGCGTTTGCGCCGGCCTTGAACGCGCCTTTGGTTTCCCAATCGGCGTAGATGCGGCTTTCGGCCTCAGCGGCGTTGAAGGTCTTTTCGAGTGCCATGGTCAGTGATCCCTTTTGTTGCGCCCCGTTTAGCGGTCTGGCGCGGCGAGGGAAAGACCTATGGCAAAGCGGATTTGGGGCGGGAAGCGGCCTAGCCGCGCCGGTCGATCTTGGTGCTGAGGTGAATGAGGCTCTCACTGCCCTTCACGCCCCGCGTCTCGCCGATACGGTCGAGGGTCTCGTCCAGCTCCTGCGTGGTTTGGGCCGCGATCTGCACCAGCAGGTCAAAACGGCCCGAGGTGGTGTGCACGACCTGCACAGCGGGCAGGCTGCGCAGCCGGGCCAGCACGGCGGGGCCGGCGCGCAATTCGATATTAACCAGCGCTGTGGCATGCAGCGGGGCAAGGGCGGCTTCGCCCAAGCGCAGGGTGTAGCCGGTGATGGCACCGCTGCGCTCCAACCGTTCTAGGCGGGCCTGAACCGTTGTGCGGGCAAGCCCAAGACTGCGGGCCAGATCAGCGACCGGCAGGCGGGCGTTGGATTGAAGTGCCGCGATCAATGCGCGGTCTGTATCGTCAAGTTGCTGTGCCATGTCGTCATTCTGCCGGAGGTTTCTGTCACTTTAGGCTTTTTGACACGATGAATCGACCAAAATTCGCGGTTCACTAGGGAAAAGCAAACAAGAGGCTATCATGCAGCACACCGCCCCCCTTTCAGCCACGCCCGCCGCCTATCTGGCGAAACACAGCCCCGACGCGCCGGTGCTGTTCATCGCCCCTTCGGTGCTGCAAGCCACGGCGCGGCGCTTTCAGGCGGACTTCGACGGGCTCGTGACCTATGCCGTCAAGGCCAATGACCGGCCCGAGGTGCTCTCGAACCTTGTCGCGGCGGGGATCACCACCTTCGATGTGGCTTCCCCGGCCGAGATGGCGGCGGTCCGGGCGGTCTGCCCGCAGGCGGTGCTGCATTACAACAACCCTGTCCGCTCGGCGGCAGAGGTGCGGGCCGGGATCGCGGCGGGCGTCTATAGCTGGTCGATCGACGATATGTCGGAACTGGCCAAGCTGCGCGACGTGCCGCGCGACAATGAAGTTGCGGTGCGATTTGCCTTGCCGGTGAAGGGTGCGGCCTATGATTTCGGGTCCAAATTCGGCGCGGCCCCTGAGCAGGCGGCGGCGCTGCTGCGCGCGGTGGCTGAGATGGGGTTCACCCCGTCAATGTGTTTCCACCCCGGCACGCAGTGCAATGATCCGCAGGCTTGGGTGCAATATGTCCATGCGGCGGCGGATATCCTGCGTGCGGCGGGTGTCTTGATCAAACGGATGAACATCGGCGGTGGTTTTGCCGTGGACCGTGGATTCGACGCGCCCGATCATCGGGCGGTTTTCGCCGCGGTGAAGGCGGCGCTTGCCGAGAGTTTTGGGACGGATGCGCCCTCGCTGCTTTGCGAGCCGGGGCGCGCGATGGTTGCCGATGCCGCCGTGCTGGCGACCCGTATCAAGGGGATGCGCAACGCCGGGCGGACGGTGTTCTTGAACGACGGTATCTATGGCGGTCTGCCCGATCTGCGCGACATGGGCCTGTCTGGGCTGGTGGATGTGGTCGGCCCTGAGGGGGCGCTGCGCCAAGGGGCGCCGACACCGCGCGTGGTCTTTGGCCCCACTTGCGATTCGTTGGATCGCTTGCCCGACGGCCTGCCGCTGCCCGAAGATGCGCAGACGGGGGATTATCTGTTGTTCGGCGGGATGGGGGCTTATTCCATCGCCATGTCTACCGCCTTTAATGGCTATGGGCTGGCGGGCATCACGCTTGTCTCCGACCTTGGGGCTGCGCCCAAGCGCAAGGCGGCCTGAGCCTCTGGACACTGGCGGTTCGCCCGCTACTGTTGCGCTGGAATAGGCAGGGCAGCAGGGGCAGCGTCAGATGGAAAAGTTCGGGAAAAGCCAGCCGGTCAAACGGGTGGAAGACCACCGTTTTCTGATCGGCGATGGCCGCTACGTCGATGACATCGCCCCCCAAGGGGCACTGCACGGTGTCTTTTTCCGCGCGCCGGTGGCGCATGGGGTGATCACCGAACTGGACGTGAGCGATGCCCGGGACGCTGAGGGCGTGCATCTGGTGCTGACCTGTGCCGATCTGGAAACGGCGGGGATGAACATCGCCCTGCCGCATACGGTGGTCGACAACCGCGATGGCAGCAAGGGGGCGGCACCGCTGCGCCCGATGTTGGCGAAAGACCGGGTGCGCTATGTGGGAGAGCCGGTTGCCCTGATCGTGGCCGACACCTTGCAACAGGCGCGTGACGCTGCCGAGTTGATCCTATTCGATGCCGATGATCTGCCCGCCAAGATGGACCTGACCCCCGGCGGCGAGACATTGCACGCTGAAGCGCCCGACAACCGCGCCTTCGACTGGGGCATGGGGGATGAGACCAAGGTTGAGGCGGCATTTGCCAAGGCTGCACAGCGCGTCAAGCTGGAGATCGGCGACAACCGCATCATCGTCAACTCCATGGAGCCGCGCGGCTGCTATGCCGAATGGGCCGATGGCCGGTTGCATGTGGCGCTGGGCGGGCAGGGCGTCTGGGCGCATAAGGGCTTCTTTGTCAAAGCTTTTGGTCTCAGCGAAGATGCCGTGCGCGTGACAAACCCCGATGTCGGCGGTGGTTTCGGTATGAAGGCGATGACCTACCCAGAGTATTTTTGCATCGCTCAAGCCGCGCGGGCGCTGGGCAGCCCGGTGCGCTGGATGTCAGAGCGGACCGAAGCCATGCTCACCGACAATGGCGGGCGCGATCTGGTGTCTTGGGCCGAATTCGCCTTTGACGAAAACCACAAGATCACCGCCTACCGTGTCGACACGCGCTGCAACCTCGGGGCCTATAACAGCCAGTTCGGCCAGCCGATCCAGTCGACGCTGTTCTCTAAGGTTTTGATGGGTGTTTATGACGTGCAAGACACCTATCTGCATGTCGAGGGCTATTACACCAACACCGTGCAGGTCGATGCCTATCGCGGCGCCGGGCGGCCCGAGGCGATCTATGTGCTGGAGCGGTTGATGGACCGCGCAGCCCGGGAGTTGGGCGTCGATCCGTGGGAATTGCGGCGGATCAACTTCATCAAGCCGGATCAGTTTCCCTATACCACCGCCACGGGAGAGCTTTACGACGTGGGCGATTTCGCGCGCCTCCTGACCCGGGCGGCAGAGGAGGCCGACCGTGAGGGGTTCGCGGCCCGCCGTACCGCCGACGCCAAGCGCGGCCTGCTGCGGGGGCAGGGCTTGTGTTACTATATCGAAAGCATTCTCGGCGATCCTTCCGAAGGGGCCAAAGTGGTCTTTGAGGAGGATGGCCACGTGACGATCTATGTCGGCACCCAAAGCAACGGGCAGGGGCATGAGACCGTCTATGCGCAGTTCCTGTCGGACCAGACCGGCATTCCGGCAGAGCGGATCAGCGTCGTGCAGGGGGATAGCGACTTGATCAAAAAGGGCGGTGGCACTGGCGGCTCGCGTTCGGTCACCACGCAGAACACGGCGACCTTGGCCACCGTGGCGAAGATAACCGAGGTGTTCACGGCGTTTTTGGCTGATGAACTGGGCGTTGCGGCCAGCGATATCACCTTTGACGACGAACGCTTCCGCGCCGAGGGGTCGAACGTCAGCCCCACGATGATGGAAGTGGCCGAAATGGCCCGCGCCAAGGGCCGGGATGATCTGCTGTCTCACCACGAACGCGCCAGCCTGCCGGGGCGCAGCTATCCCAACGGGGCGCATGTGGCCGAGGTAGTGATCGACCCTGAAACCGGGGTGGTGACGCTAGATCGCTACACGGTGGTCGATGATTTTGGCAATCTGATCAACCCGATGCTGGCCGAGGGGCAGGTGCATGGCGGGGTAGCCCAAGGCATCGGCCAAGCGGTGCAGGAACGGGTCGTCTATGACGAAGACGGGCAACTGCTGACCGCCACCTTCATGGACTACGCCATGCCCCGCGCCGCCGATCTGCCGATGATCTCGTTCACCTCTGAGCCTGTGCCCTCGACCGCCAATGCCATGGGCATGAAGGGCTGTGGTGAGGCTGGGACTGTGGGCGCGCTCGCGGCGGTATCGAACGCGGTGCAGGATGCGCTTTGGGAACGCGGTGTGCGGCAGGCGGATATGCCTTTCACCCCGCATCGGGTTTGGGAGATGCTGCAAGGTGCCGCAATCGCAGCCGAGTAAAACCCTGTTCCAACGGCTCTTTGGGCGGTTTTGGCGACGGCCTGAAAGCGATTTCGGCCCGCGCCGGGGGGAGGTGACCCATGTCATTATCCTTGATGGGACCATGTCCTCGCTCGACCTGGGGCGCGAGACTAACGCGGGCATTGCCTATGGCCTGTGCCGCGAGATGGGCAGCGCCCTGTCGATCTATTACGAACCCGGTCTGCAATGGCGTGATTGGCGCAGCGCGCGCGATGTGATCATGGGGCGCGGGATCAACCGACAGATCCGCCGCGCCTATGGCTATCTCGCATCGCGCTACCGACCCGGGGACCGGATTTTCCTGATGGGTTATTCGCGTGGCGGCTATGCCGTGCGTTCGCTCGCCGGGGTGATCGACCGTGTGGGCCTTCTGCGTGCCGAGGTCGCGACAGAGCGTAACATCCGCGATGTCTACCGTCATTACGAGGCGCAACATCTGAGCAAGGCGGGCGAACTCTTTGCGCGGGCCAACTGCCACCCTGAGGTAGAGATCGAGGCGATCGGCGTTTGGGATACGGTCAAATCGCTGGGTCTGAACGCGCCTCTGTTCTGGCGGTTCTCGCAGCCACTGCACATGTTCCACAACCACGATCTAAGCCGCAATGTGAAGAACGGCTTTCAGGCGCTGGCGCTGAACGAAACCCGCGTCGCCTATGCCCCGGTGATGTGGACCACGCCAGAGGGCTATGCCGGGCGGCTCGAGCAGGTTTGGTTTCCGGGCACCCACGGCGATGTCGGCGGGCAGTTGGGCGGTGATGAGGCGGCGCGACCCTTGGCCAATATCCCACTGGTCTGGCTGTTGTCGCGGATGGAAGAAAGCGGTCTGCCGCTGCCCGACGGCTGGACCACACGCTTTGATCAAGACCCCGCTGCNCCCTCCATCGGGCGCTGGCGCGGCTATGGCAAAATGCTTGTGACCCGCCGCCGCCGGGTGGTGGGGGCCGACCCGTCAGAGCGGCTACACGAAAGCGTGGATCAGCGCCGCGCAGAGGCCGCGCCACAGCCGGGGCTTCTGGCGCGGATGCAGGGGGTGATTTCCAGCCTTTAGCTGCCCTCGCGGTCCGAGGGGTGATTGATGCCGTCGCTATAGGGCAGCGGCTCCATCTCCCATGGCAAGGCCCCTTCGATCGCGCCAAGGTTCACGCCGCATTCATCGGGGTTCGAGCGGCGGCGGTGGTGGGTATAGATGCCGCAGGTCTTGCAGAAGTAGTGCTGCGCCGTATGGGTGCCCCAAGTGTAAAGCGTGAGGTTCTCGGCGCCTTTCAACACGGTCACAGTCTCGGCCAGTGCCGTCACCGTAGCGGCGGCACGGCGGCGACAGAACGTACAGGTGCAGCGCGAGGCCGAGGCCAGACCGCGCGGAAACAGCGCTTCGATCACCACGGCCCCACAGTGGCAAGAGGCGCGGCGGGTTACTGAGGTTTCGGTCATTTGCGTCTCACTTTCGGAATGCGACTTTCGCTGAGGTCATAGTCAGCAGCGGCATGGGGCGGATGGCCATGGGTCTGTCGCCAAAAGGCAAAACCGCCCCGGCGTAGCCAAAGCGGGAGGGTCAGAACCAGCCCCGCGATAAACCCGCCTGCATGGGCCCAATAGGCCACGCCGCCGGTGCCCGGTGTGGCGCCGATGCCGCCAATGAACTGCATGCCGAACCACAGGCCCAGCATGATCCACGCCGGGATCGCGAAGATGCGGAAAAACACGATAAGGATTACCAGTATGTCGACCTTGGCGCGGGGGAACAGCAGCAGATAGCCCCCCATAACCCCCGCAATCGCGCCCGAGGCGCCGACCATGGGCACCCACGAGAGCGGCTCTGTCATGACTTGGCCCAGACCCGCCGCGATACCGCAGGCAAGGTAGAACAGCAGGTAGCGCCCGTGGCCCATCTCATCCTCGACATTGTCGCCGAAGATCCACAGAAACAGCATGTTACCGGCCAGATGCATCCAGCCGCCATGCAGAAATTGCGAAGTGATGAGGCCGAAATATCCCTCCCCGTGGGTCAACCGCGCGGGCAGCAAGGCATAGGTGTAATAGAACTCCCCTAAGGCACGCTCGTCCGCCATCAGCGACAGATAGGACAGGAACACCCCGATGTTCACCGCCATCAGCGCATAGGTGACATAGGGCGTGCGGCCCGAGGGGTTATGATCGCGGATCGGGAACATGCGGGCCAGCCTTTGCCAAGTCTTGCACCGCGTCAAGCGGCGNNGGGATTANCGCAGTTAGCTGCGCCCGCNGGGGCATCTGTCAAGCNGTGCCGAGCAAATCCCGCGCAATTCGCTCGAAAATACCCGCGCCGATGGGGATNAGATCATCGGGAAANTCGTAATCGGGATTGTGCANCGCGGCGTANNNNTCNCCNGGNCCGAGGCAGAGCATTGCCGCCTTGGCGTCCCGTCCGAACAGGCCGAAATCCTCAGAAGCGCGCATCGGCAAGTTTCTNTGCCCNTGCGACACGCCAANTGNGTCCATCGCTGCGGCGGCNATGGCATAGGCTTCGGGGTCATTGATNGAGGCGGCGAAATGGTCGGATTCCGCGAATNCNGCTGTCAGCCCGTGGGTCTCGGCGGCGCGGGCGACNTCGGCGCGNAGNGCNTCTTCGATCTCNGCNAGNGCGTCGTCGCGGGTGCTGCGCAGGGTNGCNTAGAGNANCGCTTCGCCCGGGGCCACGCCAAAGGTNGGCTCGCCCATGCGCAGGTGGGTGAGGGTNACNAGGCGAAANNNNTCNTCNAGCGCCCCNCCNGGGCCGAGCGCNTGNAGCGNNGGGATCAACTCGGCCANNGCNGGNGCNGGNGANNTGCCATCTTCGGGGCTGGCGGCATGGGCGGTCTTGCCGCTGAGGGTCAGGGCGATGCCCTTGGAGGCGCAATTGATCAGGGCGGGGGCTGTATCCACATGGCCAAAGGGGCGGCCCGGTTCGACATGGATAGCAAAGGCATAATCGGCGGCGATCTCGGCGTAGGCCGGGTCGTCCACCACGGCGCGTGCGCCGCTGCCGTCTTCTTCGGCGGGTTGAAACATCAGCACGACGCGGCCGTGTGCCACGGGTTGCCGCGCGACCAATCGCCCAAGCGCCAGCAGCATGGTCATATGGCCATCGTGCCCGCAGACATGGCTTTTCCCCCGCACTTTCGAGACCCACGGAATGTCGTGCTCTTCGGGGATCGGCAGGGCGTCNAGCTCAGCGCGNAANAGNACCGTGGGNCCGGGNGTGCCGCTCTCGAAAACAGCAGCGACGCCATGCCCGCCCAAACCCGTCAGGATGCNGGTGGGGCTGAGTTTCTCTAATTCCGCCGCGATGGTCCGGGCGGTCTCAATCTCTTCGCCCGAGACCTCGGGATATTGGTGGAGCGCCCTGCGAAACTGCGTCAGGTCTTGGATGTCGCTGTTCGTCAGCATGGCGCTCCTCNGATTTCTGTCTTAGGCCATCATACCCAAGAGCTGTGCATTGCCGCCAGAGGCAGTGGTGTCAACACAGACGTGACGCTCGGCCCNNACACGCGCGGTGTCGGGCAGGCCGCGCAGCAGTGGGATGATTGCGCCGTTGCGGGCCGCGAGCGCTTGATCGATCTGCCGTGCGGTGGTGTCATCACCCCACCAGAGCACGCCGCCATAGGCTGGGCCGGTGGTCAGCGCATCGGGGTTGATCTGGCCCGAGGCCGTGACCGCGACACCGCCGAGCGCCCGCACGGCCTTGGCCTGCGCGGCCGCTGTTTCTGCCCCCGGTCCCATGCACAAAAGCGCGGGACGCGACAAGGTCGAGAGGCGGTTGCTCTCGCCGGTCGGTCCGGGCATCGATTGGGTTTCCAGCACGGTTGGCTGATGCGCGGGCAGGGCGGGGAGCTTGGTCTCTGCGCTGTCCCATGTGCCAGCAGCGTCCTGATGGTCAGGTGCCGAGAAACGCGGCAGGTAATTCGGTCCGCCCGCCTTTGGTCCGGTGCCCGAAAGCCCCTCGCCGCCAAAGGGTTGGCTGCCTACGATGGCGCCGATTTGGTTGCGGTTAACGTAGATGTTGCCCGCCTCGATCCTTTCCGAGACATGCTGCACCCGGTCGTCGATCCGGGTGTGCAGACCAAAGGTGAGCCCATAGCCGGTGGCATTGATCGCGTCGATTACGGCGTCGAGTTCATGGCTTTTGAAGGTCGCCACATGCAGAACGGGGCCGAAAATCTCGCGTTTCATCTCGCTGATGCTGCCCACCCGCAGGATCGCCGGGCCGACGAAAGTGCCACCCTTGGGGGCCGTCATCTCGGCGATCAGCCGCCCCTCGGCGCGGGCCGCTTCGATATGATCCACGATTGTCTTGCGGGCCTGCGCGTCGATCACCGGGCCGACATCGGTCGACAGGTGCCACGGATCGCCCATGTTGAGCGCCTGCATGGCCCCCGTCAGCATGCGGATCAGGTCTTCGGCGATGTCCTCTTGCACATAGAGGCAGCGCACGGCGGAACAGCGTTGGCCGGCCGATTGGAAGGCGCTTTCGACGATGGCCTGCACGACCTGCTCGGGCAGGGCGGTGCTGTCGACGATCATCGCGTTGAGGCCACCGGTCTCGGCAATCAATGGGGTGCCGGGGGCGCAGTGTTCGGCCATATTGGCGCGGATGCGCAGGGCAGTGGCAGTGGAGCCGGTGAAGGCCACCCCGTTGATGCGAGCATCGCCGGTCAGCGCCGCGCCGACCTTGCCGCCGCCGGGCAGGAGTTGCAGGGCAGAGCGTGGCACGCCCGCCTCATGCAGCACTTCGACGGCGAGTTTGGCGATCAGCGGCGTTTGCTCAGCCGGTTTGGCCAGCACGGCATTGCCAGCCGCCAGCGCCGCTGTGACCTGCCCGCAGAAGATCGCCAGCGGGAAGTTCCACGGAGAGATGCAGGTGAAGATGCCCGCAGGCGGCGTGTTGGTCGCTTGGCCCGCGTAGTAGCGCAGGAAGTCCACCGCCTCGCGCAACTCGGCCACGCAGTCGGGCAGACCTTTGCCAGCTTCGCGGGCGAGGATGGCGAAGATCTCGCCGTAGCGTTCCTCAAGCATATCGGCTGCGCGGAGCAGGCTGGCGCGGCGGGTGTCGAGTGGCGCATCCCAAGCGGCGGCGTTGTCCAGCGCCGTGGCGACATCGGCCTCGGAGGCAGGCTGCACCGTGCCGGGGGAAGTGCCGCCGGTCGGGTTGCTGACAGTCTCTTCGGCCTCGGGGTTGACGTCGCCTGCAAGGATCGGCGCGGCGGTCCATGAGGCATCCGCAAAGGGGGCGCGAGCCTCTTCGATGGCTGCAAGGGTCGGGCTATGGGCCAGATCGAAGCCCTTGGCATTGGCGCGCTGCGGCTGGAAAACGTCCGGGCCTTTCGGGATCGTCGGTGCGTTGTCCTGCAATTGGTCGAAAGGATCGGCGGCCACGACTTCGGGCGGCACGTTCTCATCGACGATCTGGTTCACGAAGCTGGAGTTCGCGCCATTCTCAAGCAAACGCCGCACCAGATAGGCCAGCAGATCGCGGTGCGCGCCCACGGGGGCGTAGATGCGGCAGCGGGTGCCGTGTTTCTCCATCACGATGTCATGCAGGGTCTCGCCCATGCCGTGCAGGCGTTGGAACTCATAGGCCTCGGGGTCGTCGGCCATATGCAGCACGGCGGCGACGGTATGGGCGTTGTGCGTGGCAAACTGCGGGTAGATGCGGTCGGTCATGTTCAGCAGTTTGCGGGCGTTGGCGATATAGCTCACATCGGTGGCGGCCTTGCGGGTGAAAACCGGGAAGCCGTCGATGCCCTCGACCTGCGCGCGCTTGATCTCGGTGTCCCAATAGGCGCCTTTCACCAGACGGACCATGATGCGCCGATCATGGCGGGTGGCCATGTCGTAGAGCGTGTCAATTACCGTGCCCGCGCGGGGGCCATAGGCCTGTACCACGACGCCGAAACCGTCCCATCCGGCCAAGGCTGGCTCGCCCATCACGGTGTCGATGACTTCGAGCGACAGCGCCAGACGGTCGGCTTCTTCGGCGTCGATGTTAAGGCCCATGCCCGCAGATTTCGCCAGCAGCGCCAGCGCCCGCAGACGCGGCACCAGATCGCGCATCACCGCCTTTTCCTGCGCCAATTCATAGCGCGGGTGCAGGGCCGAGAGCTTGACCGAAATGCCCGGGTTTTTGCGGATATCGTCATGGGTGCATGCGTCGGCAATGGCCGAGATCGCGCGCGAATAGCTTAGATGATAGCGCTTGGCATCCGCCTCGGTCCGGGCCGCTTCGCCCAGCATGTCATAGCTATAGGTGAAGCCCTTTTTTTCCATTCCCCTGGCGCGTTTCATCGCCGCCTGAATGTCTTCGCCCAGAACGAACTGGCGGCCCATCTCGCGCATGGCGCGGCTGACGGCGGTACGGATCACCGGCTCACCCAGACGCTTGATCGCCGCGCGCAGGTGGCGCACCGGGCCGGGCTGGTCGTCATCTAGGACACGACCCGTCAGCATCAGCGCCCATGTGGAGGCGTTCACGAGGCTGGAGGTCGAATGGCCCATGTGGCGGCCCCAATCGGAGGGGGCGATTTTGTCTTCGATCAGCGCATCAATCGTATCGGCGTCTGGCACCCGCAGCAGCGCCTCGGCCAAACACATCAGCGCCACGCCTTCGTCCGTGCTGAGACCGTATTCGGCGAGGAAGACTTCCATCATGCCGGGAGCCGAGGTGCCGCGAATGTCACGAACAAGGCCCGCTGCATCGGCGGTGATCTGGGCGCGATCTTCGGCAGAGAGATCGGCCTGCGCCTTGAGCTCGGTCAGCAGCGCATCCGGGTCGGCATAGGTGCGCGCGTCGATGGTTTGGCGAAGGGCGGGGGCGTGATCGAGGGGCATGGCAAGCTCCAGTTGATGTTTGACCCAGAATACCCGATGATCGGCGGGATATTCGACTGAAGGTAGGCCATACATCAGTCGATCAGACTGAACTATGGGGCAATGACATGGCGAATGAACTTTTCGATCTGGACCGGTTCGACAGTGCGATTCTATCGGTGTTGGCCGAGGATGGCCGCATCAGCATCACCGACCTTGCCCGCCGCATCGGCCTNTCGAAATCNCCCACCCAAGCGCGCCTGCGCCGGTTGGAGGAAAGCGGCGTGATCCTCGGGTACCGCGCGCTTTTGGATCCGATCCGGTTGGGGCTCGACCATGTGGCCTTTGTCGAGGTCCGGTTGAACGACACGCGCGAGGCGGCACTGCGGGCCTTCAACGTCGCCGTCGCCAAGGTGCCAGAGATCGAACAGGCGCATATGATCGCCAGCCATTTCGACTACCTGATCAAGATTCGCACGCGGAACATGTCGGAATATCGGCGCTTTCTGGGGGAGGTCATCTCTACCCTGCCGCATGTGGCCAGCACCTCGACCTATGTGGCAATGGAGGCAGTGAAAGAAACCATGCTGGCCGATACGGCATAAACCGTGGGCCGGGGCATTCCCCCATTTACACCGCCCACGCGATGCTTATTGTGCGCCCCGATGCGGGCGTGATGGAATGGTAGACATACCAGACTTAAAATCTGTTGGGGCGTAGCCCCGTGTGGGTTCGAGTCCCACCGCCCGCACCATTGTTTCAAAGACTTAGCTTGCTTGGGCCAGCGTCGCAGGTTCCGCCATCTGCGTGGCGCCGGGGATGAAGACGTTAAAGATCGTACCCTGGCCAAGGGTGCTTTTGACCGTGATGTCGCCGCCATGCGCAAGCGCCAGTTTCTTGCAGATCGCCAGCCCCAGACCTGTGCCGCCTTCGGCGCGGTCGTCGGCGTCTTCGATCTGGGTGAAGGCTTCGAAGATGCGGTCGAAGTCCTGCGCGGCGATGCCGACGCCGTTGTCTTCGACCTCAAAAACGAACCCGCCTGCATGCGGGCGGGCGCGTAGGTGGATGTCGCGCGCCTTGGAGAATTTCAGCGCATTGCCGACGATATGGCCGAGCAGCTGCAGGCTGCGGCGGCGGTCGGCGGTAACGGTGAGCGGGGGGGTGTCGATATGCAGCCTGGCCGTCTTGTCATGCGCCGCCCCATGGTGCTGCTCGACCACTTCCTCCAATAACATGCGCGTATCAAAGGGGGTTTTGTCCAGCGCGAGGTCGTTCAACTCCATATTCGTGTAATCGAGGATGTCGTTGATAATGGTCAGCAATTGCCCGCCCGCAAATTTGATGCGCTGACCGTAGAGTTCCGCCTGATCGCCCATCTTGGTGAAATGCTCTGATGCCGGTTTCTCCTCCGGTTCGAGCTTGGCAAGGTTGTGACGCTTGAGTTCCGACAGGAAGCTGGCGTAGCCGATGACGATGGTCAGCGGGGTGCGCAATTCGTGGCTGAGAACGCTCATAAATTCCGATTTCGCGCGGCTGGCGCTTTCGGCGGCATCGCGGGCCTGACGCAGTTCCTCGACGCTTTCGTTGCGGGTCCGGTTTTCAACCACATAGCTGAAAAGCGCGGCCAGCGCGATGATGGCGGCGGTTCCGGCGATGATCAGCGCGATGAGCCGGTATTCGACAGGATTGGCATAGAGAGGCTGCGCGGCGAGCGGCGTCACCTGAAAGGCGGCCATCCCGGTGAAATGCAATAGGATAATGGCCAAGGCCAAGAGCCCCGTCATCCACAACACGCTGCCCTTTCCACCACGGCCGGCGGCCCAGAGCGCAAGGGTAGCGAGGGTTACCGCAATGATCACAGAGGCCGCCAGATAGCCCATGTCCCATTGGATGGTGCCCTGCACACGATAGGCGATCATGCCGGTGTAATGCATGGCCGAGATTGCCAAGCCGAAGATCGTCCCCCCCAAAACCGTGGCGCGGCGCGATTTTAACAGACCCGCGATGACGACACCCAAGATCGATCCAACGATGGCGATAATCAGGGACAGGAAAGTCAGGGAGAAATGGAAGGTTGCTGGCGCGTCGAGCTGATAGGCAAGGATCGCGATGAAATGGGTGCACCAGACCGTGACCCCGGCGGTCATCGCGGTCAAATAGCACCAGATCATTGCCTGTGCGCGCGGCTGCTCAAGCACATGCTGATAAAGCCGCGACACCACCCAGCTGCCAAAGATACAAAGCAGCGCCGCCAGCAGCACGAGTCCGAGGTCGTGATCATGATGAATACTGTGGGCGACCCGGAACATCTTAATCCTATCAAATACTAAGATTTAGTTAATTGCTGGCCGAATAGGGCTAAAATAAGGCCCCCGCAAGTTCACACTGTGCTTCTGTTTTAACCCGCTCTTAAGGGCATGGCGTTAAGTCTCAGCTATGATCGGTATTGCGTCGGGCTGAGGAAAAGGCGGGGGTATGGTAGATTTAAACGAGCGGGTGAAACCATCTAACCCTTTGCGTCAATTTGTTTTTCGGCTGCGGCGCCGCGTTGGGCAGCTGACTGGGCGGGCGCGGCAGCGTCGTGCGTTTGGACGAGGAAGGCAGTGCGAAAACAGGCAGGTTTTCCGCAAGGACTCGGCTGGTTCAGAGGGGCCGCTTACCTTGGGGCAATTCCCGCTTATCTCCATCGTTTTCGCGGCAGAGCGGCGCATGTTTAGGCACAACCAAGATGGCGTCACAGGCGGGGCGGCGCCCAAGGCGCGGCGCTGCGGGGGGCTTTTCCCCACTTTCTGTCACGCGGCGCTGACGGGGGCTGAAGGTGCGCGCATCCTTTCCAACGTCAACGTCGATATGGCTGAGATCGAAGTGGACTTCGCGTCGGACGGGCGCGTCCGCCACGCGAATGAGGCGGCCTGCGGCGTGACCTACGGGCTGGGGGATTGTCTGAACGGGCAGCATATCTACGATCTTTTTGGCCCAAGGATTTGCGATGGGGCTGAGATCCGCAAACTTTGGACGCAGGTCCTGCGGGGGCAGTGTCCGCAGGGGCGTTTTCAGATGCATCCGGGAGAGGACACAGCCCGGATCGTCGACGGACAGTTCAGCGCGGCGTGCGGCCCTGATGGGCGGGTTCAAACCATCCGGTTTCGGGGCGTGGAAGCCGCGGCGAACGATGTGGGACCGGTGCGCGCGTTGGGGAAGGGGGCTTCGCGGCGCGCCATGGGCAGCTAGCCGCGAATGCCCATCAGCGCATAAAGAAACAGCGGCGACTTACGCGGCGCCGCTGATCTGTCGGTTTCTATCAATCCCGCTTGCCGGCGAAGCGTTTGGCCCAGCTTTCGCGGTCCTCATCGCTGATCTTGGCAAAAAGCACCTCGGGCACGTCAAAGCCATGACCGGGGGCGAGTTTGCCCAAGGCCGCTGGCACATCATCGGGCCAAGGCATGTCTTCGACCTTCATCGCCTCGAGCATCGAGGCCGAAGCCGCAGGGATGAATGGGGCCGATAGCACCGCATAGAGCGGGATCAGGTTCAGCGCCAGCCGCACCTGCGCCGCCGCTTTGTCGGGGTCCGTCTTGAAGGTGGTCCAGGGCGCTTGGGCCTGCAGGTATTCGTTGCCTGCCGCCCAGATACCGCGCAGTTCGGCGGCGGATTTGCGGACTTCCATCGCCTCCATCAGCGTCTCGTAACGCGCGACGCGGGCGGTGATGTCTTCGATCAAGGCGTGCTCCGCCGCACCGTATTCCCCGGCCTCCGGCACGGCTTCGCCGAATTTGGAGCGGCAGAATTTGGTGATGCGGCTGACGAAGTTGCCCAGCACGTCTGCCAAATCTTTGTTCACCGAGGCTTGGAAGTTTTCCCATGTAAATTCGGCATCCGAAGTCTCGGGCGCGTGGCTGAGCAGCCACCAGCGCCAATAATCCGCGGGCAGGATCTCCAACGCCTGATCCATGAAGACCCCGCGCCCGCGCGAGGTGGAGAACTGGCCGCCGTCGTAATTCAAGTAGTTGAAGGATTTAATGTAATCCACCAACTTCCACGGCTCGCCCGAGCCCTTGATCGTGGCCGGAAAGCTGAGCGTGTGGAAGGGCACGTTGTCCTTGCCCATGAACTGGGTATAGCGCACGTCATCCGCGCCCTTGTCGGTGCGCCACCAGCTTTCCCAGTCCGACCCTTTGCCCGTATCGACCCATTCCTGCGCGCAGGCGATATATTCGATCGGCGCGTCGAACCAGACGTAGAAGACCTTGCCCTCCATGCCCGGCCAATCCTGATCGCCGCGCTTCACCGGAACGCCCCAGCTCAGGTCGCGGGTGATGCCACGGTCTTGCAGACCATCGCCGTCATGAAGCCATTTCTTGGCGATGGAGGTGGTCAGCACGGGCCAATCGGTCTTGGAATTGATCCAGTCGTCCAGCTCATCCTTCAGCTTGCTCTGGCGCAGGAACAGATGCTTGGTCTCGCGCATCTCCAGATCGGTCGCGCCTGAAATGGTGGAGCGCGGGTTTATCAGGTCTTCGGGGTCGAGCTGCTTGGTGCAGTTGTCACATTGATCGCCGCGCGCGTCCTCAAACCCGCAGTTGGGGCAGGTGCCTTCGACATAGCGGTCGGGCAAGAAGCGGCCATCGGTGGGGGAATAAATCTGGCGCTGCGAGACTTCCTCGATCAGCCCTTGATCCGCCAGCGCGCCCGCGAAATGCTGTGTCAGCTTGCGGTTTTGCGGGCTGGAAGAACGGCCAAAGTGGTCGAACGACAGGCCAAAGCCTTCGGCGATGCGGGCCTGCACGGCATACATCTCGGCGCAATATTCCTCGACCGGCTTGCCCGCTTTGGCGGCGGCAAGTTCGGCAGGGGTGCCGTGTTCGTCGGTGGCGCAGAGGAACAGAACCTCCTGCCCCCGGCCACGCTGGTAGCGCGCATAGAGGTCCGCAGGCAGTTGGCTGCCCACAAGGTTACCCAGATGTTTGATCCCGTTGATATAGGGGATGGCGGAGGTGATGAGGTGGCGTGTCATATCAATATTCCCGGTGCTTGGCGCAGCCTTATCGCAAGGGCTGCGCTGTTGCCAGCAAAAGACGGGATTGGCTAGTCGCGGTCTCGGGTGCGGCCCAAGAGCCGTCCGATGAGGAAGGTGGTGCGCGGGGCATAGACGTAGGGCGTGCGGTCGGTCCGTGTGGGGCGGGCGCGCATCCGGGCAAGGCCAAAGACCACCAAAACCCCATGCGCCGCTGCGATCATCGCGAACAACGCCGATGCACCGAAGCCTTCGATCAGCACAGAGGCTAGGTAGGGCGCGCCGATGGCGCCCACTACGAAAAAGAACATCAAGGCGGCAGACAGTTCGACACGCTCGTCAGAGCTTGCGAAGTCATGGGCGTGGGCGGCAGAGACGGAATAGATCGGGAATGTCGTGGCCCCGAAGAGCCCTGCCGAAAGCATGATCCCCGCCGTGCCATATCCCGCGCCCATCACCGTGACAGCACAGCCGCCCATCGCAGCGACCGACAGCCAGATCAAAACCCAGCGGCGGTCGTATTTATCGGCCAGCATCCCCATCGGATATTGCGCCAGCGCGCCGCCCAGCACGAAGGCGGCGAGGAACCATGCGATCTGTGTGGCGCTAAGCCCCACCTCTTGCCCGTAGATCGGCCCGACCATCCGGAACGACGCGCTTGAGACCGCCGCCACCACAACACCCGCCGCCGCCAAGGGCGAGCGGTCAAAGGCGAGGCGCGGGCGCAGCCTTGGTTGGTTGGGCGTCTCGGGTGGGCGGACTTTGGTCAGCGTCAGGGGCAACAGTGCGGCACAGCAGCCTATGGCGAGCAGATTATACGAGACATATGACGCCGGGGCGAGCACGCCGACGATCAGTTGTGCGGCGAGCGAACCGCTCATGTCGACCACCCGGTAAACCCCCATGGTGCGCCCGCGCGTCTCATTGGTGACCTTGGCCTGCATCCACGCCTCGATCACCGTATAGCAGCCCGCCACGCACATGCCTGAAGCCACCCGCATCAGCCCCCATGCGTAGGGGTCCACTACCATCATATGCGCCATCAACCCGATCGACCCGGCGGCGGTGAAGGCGGCAAAGGCCCGGCTGTGGCCGACGCTGCCCATCAAACGCGGTGCCCACCAGCAGCCGATGAAAAACCCCAGAAAATGCGCCGAGCCGAGCATACCGATTTCCTGCCGCGAGAAATCAAGCTGTAGGCCTGAAAGCACGTCGAGCGGCCCCACACCCCCGGTGGAGAGTTGCAAAAGGATGACCGAGAAAAAGAGGGCGGCGAAGGAAATGAGCAGGCGCATGAGGGCACATTGCGTCCATTGCTGCCCGAACGGAAGCGCGAATGCGCCGGGTCCGCATTTTTGCCGGGACCGTGGGATTGGCGCTTGGCAATTGCCCTTGCGAAGGCCGGGCAGGCGGCTAGGTTGCGGGCAAATCACAAGCGAGGACCACAAGATGAAGATGAACAAGCTCGGCTCAAGCGATATCGAGGTCTCGCATTTCTGTCTGGGCTCCATGACATGGGGCACCCAGAACACCGCCGAAGAGGGCCACGCGCAGATCGACCGCGCGCTCGACGCCGGGATCAACTTCATCGACACGGCCGAGATGTATCCCGTGAACCCGATCAGCGCCGAGACGATTGGCCGGACGGAAGAGATCATCGGCCAGTGGTTTGCCCGCGACAANCGCCGCGATGANGTNGTCTTGGCCAGCAAACANTCCGGCGAGGGGATGCAACANGCCCGCAATGGTGCTCCGATTTCATCCGACACGATCCCCGGTGCCATCGAAGGNTCGCTGAAGCGGTTGCNGACGGATTANATCGACCTNTACCAATTTCACTGGCCNAACCGNGGNAGCTATATGTTCCGCAAGAATTGGACCTTTGACCCGTCCGGTCAGAACCGGGCCGAGACCATTGCTCATATGGAAGACGCCCTCGGCGCGCTCCAGCGCGAGGTCGAGCGCGGCACGATCCGCGCCTTTGGTTTGAGCAACGAAAGCGCTTGGGGGCTGACGCAATGGGCTGCCGTGGCCGAGCGTTCGGGCGGGCCGCGCCCGATCTCGGTGCAGAACGAATATTCGCTGATGTGCCGTTTGGCCGATACCGATGTGTCGGAAACATGTGTGAACGAACAGATCGACATGCTGTCTTTCTCACCCCTCGCCGCAGGGTTGCTGACCGGGAAATATCAGGGTGGCGAAGTGCCCGCCGGATCACGCCTCTCTCTGAACGAAGATTTGGGCGGTCGCGTCACACCCCGCGCCTTTGAGGCGGTTGCCGCCTACCTTGACGTGGCGCAGAAACATGGGCTCGACCCGGTGCAGATGGCGCTGGCATGGTGCGCGACGCGGCCCTTCATGGGCTCGGTGATCTTTGGCGCGACGAGCCTCAAGCAGCTTGATGTGGCGCTTGGCGGGGCCGACGTGACGCTGAGCGATGAGGTGATGGCCGACCTTGATGCGGCGCATAAATCCCATCCGATGCCCTATTGATGGGCCGTTTCGCATCCTATGGGGCGCACCGTGTCGCTGTGCTTATGCTGCTCGGCGCTCTGGTGGCCTGCAACCGCAGCGAACCGCCCCCCGTGCAGACCGGTTTTCGCAATGCCGAGGCGCTGATCGGGGCCACCAGCCGCTATGACGCGGCGCAGTTTGGCGGCGATTGGCAGGTCCGGGCGGCCTTTCCCAATGATGCCAATCTGCGCGCAGTGACCTTTGCGCCGCAGGGGCCAACGCTGATCGAGCACCGCCAATCCTGTAATGCGGCTGGGGTCTGCACCGACCGCCGTGATCTTTGGGCGCTGAGCGAAGAGGGCCCGGCGCGCTATACCATGCGCGCCGCCGTGGGTGGGGCCGAGCGCGCATTCTGGGTGCTTTGGGTCGATGAGGGGTTCCGCACCGCCGTCATCGGCAGCCCCGAAGGGGGGTACGGCTGGATTCTTGACCGTCAGGCGACAGGGGGCGAAGACCGGATCACCGCGGCGCAAGAGATTTTAGATTTCAACGGCTACGACCTCAGCGCCTTGCAAATGAGGCGCTGACCGCGCTGACGCTGGCGCTGCTGCCCGGCTTCGGCCTATAGGCTTTTATGGACAGTATTTTCGCCCCCGATCTGTGGGTCCTCGTCACCCTTGCCGCCGCCACGTTTCAAACCGGGCGATTCATGCTGCAAAAGCATTTGGCGACCGATACGCTGTCGGCGGGCGGGGCGACGTTTTCGCGGTTTCTCTACTCCGCGCCCTTCATCGCGCTGCTGCTGCCGCTCTATCTGGGCCTTAGCGGGCAGGCGCTGCCGGCGCTAGGGCCGGGGTTCTGGCTGTACGGAGCCATGGGCGGCACGGCGCAGATCATGGCGACGGTCTGTGTGGTGCTGCTGTTCAAGCAACGCAATTTTGCCGTCGGCATCACCTTTAAGAAGACCGAAGTGATCCAGACCGTGCTGATGGGTTGGATCGTGCTGGGCGAAGGTGTCTCGGGCGCGGGGTTTTCCGCCATTGCGCTTGGCGTGGTGGGGCTGCTGCTTCTGTCCGGCGGGGCCGAGGCCAAGGGGCTGCGGTTGGCCGATCTGCGCAACCGCGCGGCGGGGCTGGGGNTTGCTTCGGGGTTTTTGTTCGCCATTTCGGCGGTCTGCTATCGCGGCGCGTCGCTGGCCGTGGTCTCTGACGATCCGCTGCTGCGTGCGGGCGTGACGCTGGCAGCGGTGGTGCTGATGCAGACGCTGATCATGGCTGTCTGGCTGCGGCTGCGCGAACCGGGACAGATGCGCCGGGTTTGGGCGGCGCGGCGGGTGGCGGTCTGGATTGGGCTGACCTCGATGGGTGGCTCGCTGTGCTGGTTCATCGCCTTCACCCTGCAAAACGCGGCCTATGTGAAGGCTTTGGGGCAGGTGGAGTTGATGCTGAGCATCGCCGCCTCAACTCTGTTTTTCCGCGAAAGGATCTCGCGCCGGGAATGGGCGGGGATGGCCGTGCTGGCGCTGTCGATCCTGGCGCTGGTGCTGGCGACTTAGCCCGTCATCGGGCGGCCATGCAGACGCAGGAACAGGCTCTCTTCGTCGTTGTTTTTGAAAAACGGGACCGAGGCGGGCGGATTGGTATCGCGTGCGCGGGCGGCGACTTCGGCCAGCACGACCTCGGTGATGAAGGGCATGTCAAACGACCGCGCCCGGCTGAGCGGCACCCATTGCAGATGCGAAAGCTCATCACAGGCGGCATCGAAATCATCCGGATCGCTGGCGATGTCTTCGGCGTCGACCAAAAAGAACCGCGCATCAAAGCGGCGCGGACGGCCCGGAGGCGTCAGCGCGCGAAACACGAATTGCAGGGCAGAGGCGTCGGGCAAGTGCCCCGTAGCGGCAAAGGTCTGCCAATCGGCGGGCACGTCGCCCTCCCACGCGCCCTTGCGGCCCAGCACCAGACCGGTCTCTTCCCACAACTCACGAATGGCGGCGACGGCGATGGCATGGGCCAAGGACGGTTCGGCGTCATCGCAAAGCCTGCCGTGACAGAGCGCGTTCACCGGCGCGGCCAGCGGCACCTGCGCATCGGTCGCATCGACTGCACCGCCGGGAAAAACGAATTTATTGGGCATGAATGCCGCCTTGGCCCCACGTTGCCCCATCAGGATATGCGGTGTCACATGGCGGTCGCGCAGCACGATCACTGTGGCGGCGTTGCGGATTTTGGTCTTGTCGATGGTCATGCGGCGATGCTCCGGCGGTCAGGGGCCGAAGGGCGGGCCGCGCTAGGTGGTGCCGCCGAAGCCGCCCATCCTTTTGGCCCATTGAAAGCCGATCATGGCCCCCTTCAGTCTGGGCAGAAGGTAGAGGGACAGCGCCGTGCAGCCAACCGCAAAAATGGTGAACAGGGTCAAAGGCTCGGGCCGCCAGACCACAAAGGCGATGTGCAGCCCCGGTGCCAGCAGGTGACCGACCAGCAGAATGGTCAGATAGGCCGGGCCATCATCGGCGCGGTGGTGGTGGAACTCTTGGCGGCAGACGGCACAATCGTCGTTCACCTTAAGATAGCCGTGCAACAACTGCCCGCCCCCGCAAGAGGGGCATTTGCCGCGCCAACCGCGCAGAATGGCGGGCAGGCGGGGCCGCTCTTCGCCGTCTTGGGTCTCTACGGTGTCGGGAGAGAGTTGCTGTGTCTGTGACATGGAAGCGATCCTTTGGTTGAGGGGTAGATGCAACCTGAGGCATTAAATGAAAAGCCCCGAGGCTGCCGTTGCGGCGCCATGTCGCGCAGGCTGGGGCTGTGGCGCTTTTCTGAAAAAAGTTCGGAAACCTGCGACGGAAGTTCCAGCGGCATCCGTTTGACCCTGTGATCGCGGCGCAAAAGCGTGAGACGGTCTTTAAAAAACGAGGAGTATCAAGATGACCATTCGTACAAACATGAAGATCGCAGCCCTCAGCGGATTGTTGGCCATCGGTGCCGTCGCCGCCACCGCGCAGCAAAGCGGGCAGGACCGGTTCCAGCAGCTTGACGCTGACGGCAACGGCGAGATCACACAGGCAGAGTTTCAGGCCCATGCCGAGGCGCGTTTTGCCAAGGTTGACGCCGATGGCGACGGTTTCGTGACTGGCGAAGAACTGAAAGCCGCAGGCGATGCGCGCCGGGCCGAGCGTTCGGCCAAGATGCTGGAGCGCTTCGACACCGACGGCAACGGCAGCCTCGACGCCTCTGAGTTGGAAGCCATGGGTGACAAGCGCGGCGACAAACGTGACGGCAAAAAGGATGGCAAGCGCGGTGACAAAGGTGGCGAGCGCATGATCGAGCGTATGGACGCCAATGACGACGGCAAGCTGTCGATGGAAGAAATGACGCAGCGCCACGACCCCGCTAAGATGTTCGAGCGTCTGGACAAGGACGAGAACGGCAGCATCAGCGCCGAAGAGTTCGAAGCGGCCAAGAAAATGCATGGCAAGCGGCACGGCAAGGGCCACAAGATGGACCATGACAAGCCGCAGCGCGACTGATTGATGCGCCGGGCGCGCTTGATCATGGCGCGCCCGGGCCTTAGCGATGGACGGGATGCAGGATTTGTCCGACGAGCAGCACGATGCGGATGCCGAGTTGTTGCAGCGCTACGCCAGCGGCGATGCGGCAGCGGCGCGGCTGTTGACGGCCCGGCTGGTGCCGCGCATTCACGGCCATGCGCTGCGGGTGCTCGGCGACCGTGCCGAGGCAGAGGATGTGGCCCAAGAAGCGATGCTGCGGCTGTGGCGTCAGGCGCCAAAGTGGCGCGCAGGTGAGGCCAAGGTCACCACATGGCTTTATCGCGTCGTGGCCAACCTTTGCACTGACCGTCTGCGCCGTCGTGGCGCGGGGGCGGCAGGGCTTGATGACGTGGCCGAGCCGGTCGATCCGACGCCGGGTGCCGCACAGAAGATGCAGCAGGCCGCCCGTGTGGATGCGCTGCAACAGGCGCTGGCCAGCCTGCCCGACCGGCAGCGTCAGGCGGTGGTGCTGCGCCACATTGACGGTATGGCAAACCCCGAAATTGCCGAAGTCTTGGGCATTGGGGTCGAAGCGGTGGAGAGCCTGACCGCACGGGGCAAACGGGCGTTGGCCGCGCAGCTATCTGCGCAACGGGACGCATTGGGGTTTGAAAATGAATGACTTTGACGACGCATTAAGTGATGGGGCATTGAGTGACGCCGCACTGGAAAATTTCTTTGCCGCAGCCCGGGCCAATCCGCCACAGGTCTCTGCCGATCTGCAAGCGCGGGTTCTGGCCGATGCCGAAGCGCATATGCCCAAAGCAGCGCGCCAGCCGTGGCACCAAGCACTTTGGCAGCTTTTGGGTGGTGCGGCGGGGCTAAGCGGTCTTGCCACTGCCGCGGCGGTTGGGATTTGGGTCGGCGTCGCCCCGCCCGAGGGCATGCCGGATCTCGCCGGGCAATTCGTCTCTGGCACATGGACGGCCGAGACATTGGACACGGGCGAAGCCGATACAGGCACCGAACTGGGTGGTTTTGGCTGGGACATGGAGGAAAGTTGAGATGACACAGGTTCCCACACCACGGCGCAGGCGACTGATGCGCTTGGCGCTTGGTCTGTCGCTGGCGCTGAACGTGATGATCCTCGGCGCGCTTGGCGGGGCGATGTGGCGTCATGGCGGGCCGGGGCCGCGCGGCGATGGCGATCTGCCGGGGCTGCGCAGCTATGCTTCGCCCTATGTGCANGCNNTGCCGCCCGAAGCGCGGCGCGATCTGCACGGCAAGATGCGCAGCAGCGGCAAGGCGCATCACCTCGACCGGGCGGCACGGCGCGCGCTTTATGACGAGATGCTTGCCGCGCTGCGGGCAGAGCCGTTTCAGGCGGATGTGGCCGCGGCGGTGCTCGCCGCGCAAGGAGAGGCGGCGGCCAGTGTTCTAACCGTGGCCCATAACGCATGGCTGGCCGAGGTCAGCGCGATGGATACCGCCGCCCGCAAGGCCTATGCCGACAAGCTGCAAGAGCGGTTGCAAGCCGGGCACGCCCGCAAAAAAGACAAGCGCGAGAGCAAGGCTGAGCGTTAATCGGGCAGGGCGCCCCCGGGCGCGCGGTCTTGCCCTTTGCGGGGCGACGGGCTAGGCCGAGGGCGAATGAAATCGGCAGGCGGCGGCAGGCGTGCGGCCCCATTGCCCCTCAGAAAGCCCGGCCGATGAACGATACCCCCCAAATGATGCACAGCGGCGCGGAAACCGTGCTGGCCAGGGCCAAAGCCTCTCCCGCGCGGCGCGGGGTGGGGCTTTTGTCGCTGGCGGGGCTGGGGCTGTTGCTGATCTATTCCGCGCTCACCCGTTCGCCCGATCCGGGGTGGCAGATCGCGCTGGCGCTGGTGGGGCTGGGCTTCATCGGCATTGCCGAATTGATGCGCCGCTCAACCGCCAGCGGCGTGGAACTCACCAATGAGGCGCTGCGCGATGCCGATGGCCGGGTGATCGTCCGCATGGATGAGATCGCCCGCATCGATCAGGGGGCTTTTGCGGTCAAACCCTCGAACGGTTTCCTGCTCAAGACCAACCGCCGCGTGGCGCGGGGCTGGCGCTTGGGCCTGTGGTGGAGCCTTGGCCGCCGTATCGGTGTCGGTGGCATGACCCCGGCCAATGAGACCAAGCTGATCGCCGAGATCATCCGCGCCAAACTGGCCGAGCGTGACGCGGCTTAACCGTCCGACCAGACCGTGCGCGGCGCGTAGCGCGGACGGGTGAAGACGAAGTTATAGATATCGCGGCGCTCCAGCCCGGTTTTGAACAGTGGCTCGAAATCGCGCCATGTCTCGACCAAGGTGACACGTTCGTTGTTGGGCATCACCGGCAGCTTGTCGTGCCAATCGCGCACGTCATCGCTGGTCAGAGGGGTGGGGGTGCCGCGCACCTGCGACCAATCCGTATGGTAGCGGTTGTTGGCCTCATCATACCAAATCGAGCTGACCCGCATGTCGGTTTGCCCTGTGCCCCGGGTGAGATATTCGAAAAGTTGCTGCATTCCTTGCAGGTAGTCTGGGTCAATCGCCTGCGTCTCCCGCGAGATGGCATCGCCCACGGTATAGGCCGCCGTCTGGTTGAGGTTATACATGCGGAAGGTGTCAAAGGTCGAATACATGGCCAGATAGGCCCAGAACATCAACGGCAGCATGATCACCGTTTCAACGGCGATCGAGCCGTCTTCGCGCCCTTTGAACCGGGCCAGCAGAGAGATGAGCGCACGCATCAGTTCGGCTCCTGTACAAAGGCCGCGCTGGAAACCATGGAAACACGGCCCGCGCCGTCTTTCTGAAGGGCATAGCCAAGGCCGGTGGTCGGAAAGAAGGGTTTAAACCGGGCGCAGGCGCGCAGCAGCATCAACTGATGCTCCACCCCGAGGGTCCAGCCGCGCACCGGTTTGGGGTCTTCGGAGGTGTCGACGCAATCGGGTGACTGATCGAAACTTGCAAAATTGCGCGGGTCCACTCGGATCATCTCAAGGCGCAGGGTGTCGCTGCAGTCTTCCAAGTAGATCGCCGATTCACAGATTTTGTCCTTAATGGTCTGATGCGTCATCGGCGTGTTGGTGTTCAGCCGGATATAGCGCACCGTCATGTCCAAGCCCCGATCAAGGAGCATGTGGCGGATGGCGTAAAAGCTCATTTCGACCGACATAAGCAGACAGCCAAAGAGCAGCGGCGACAGGATGGCAAATTCTATCAGCATCGCCGATCCGTCCTCATCGCCGCGAAACCGGCGCCATGCTTTGATGCTGCGTTGTATCATTGCGTCAGCCTCAACTGGTTGATTTGCCGGGCGATGGCCTCAAAGGCGCTGACGATCTCGACCCCTTCGACGCGGAAGAAATGGCTGTCGGAAGAGGCGCAGTTTTTCATGACCGACGCGCCATGGTCGGTCACCTCAAAGCCGATCGACCAGATCACGATGCCCTTGGCCTTTGCCGCGTCGCATATGTTGTCCAGCAGGGCGTCGGCCCGCGAGGCGGTGTATTTGGTGTAATACCAGCGGTATTGCTCGCTTGAGCGGACATTGCGGTTGAGCCACCAATAAAAGGGGTAATCGCTCCAGTGGCGGTAGTGGTCTATGTTGGCATAGACCTGCGGGTTGATCCGGCGGGTGGTCACGTTCACGCCGTCGGTCATCAGGATCACTGTCTTAAGCGTCTCGATATCATCATAGGCCGCAGGGCGATCTTGAAATGCAGCCTCGCCGCCGATGGCCTGATTGATCGCCCGGAAGGACGGGTCAAGCAGGGCCACGCCCCATTTCATCCCCAGATGGATGGCGGTGTTCGCGCGGGGCTGAAAATTTGAGATACGGGCCTTCAGCGCGGCGGCGTTCTGCGAAAAGGCGGCCACCTCTTCATAGCTTTGTTTCGGGCAGCCGGGATTGTAGATGTTGTCATAGCGCCCGGTGTTCTCGCGGTCATAGCCGTTCCAGCTATATCCCGCCTCGAAGTGCTGCATATGCTCATAGCTGCGGGTCTGGCTGATGGCGGTGAGATCAAATTCGCTGTCGTCAAAGTCGACGCAGTGCGAAAAGGAGTGCAGTTGGGTGACGTTCAGTTCATTCATGATGTCCTGCCCGACGTTCACCTGCGCGGTATAGGGCACCACCGAGATTGAGATCAGATCGGCGTTCTCGGGTTTGATCACCGTGTCGATGAAGGCATCGCTAGCATCGTGCAGGTTGGCCATCTTGCCGTTCTCCCGCATCGAGCCGGAGATATCGAGCACCATGGAAATCTCGACCTTGCTGACCTTCTCCTCGGCCTGAGATTTGGCGGGCACCTGCAGGCTGTCTTGGCCGAATTTGCTCATGAACATGGTGTTCAGGGTATGGGAAGCATCGACCGTGACGCGGCGGTAGTTTAGCCCTTCTTCGACCGTGACGCTTGAGACATATTCGGCCAGCCCTGCCTTGTCGAAATAGTCGCGGGCCACAGCTTCGGGGCTGAGCGTCTGATCAAGGTCAGCTGCCGCCAGTACGGCGCGGTCGGCCACGGCCTGCACCCGAGAGCGTTCACGTTCATGGCGCATCAGGTCCACCCCGACACCGCCCAAAAGGATCATCAAAAGGATCATCAGAATGGCGAAAAGCGTGACCAACCCGTCTTCTTCCCGCGCGAAACGCCGAAGCAGCGCGGGCAGGGGCCGCGGGGAACGTTCCGAACTGTGAGATGTCTTGCGCATCGTCATCAACCTTTCTTCCTGTGGCGTCCTGCGGGCACCAAAGGGAATGGGCGGCATTTGCCTTGCCCTTGTTGTGCTGCGGGAAAGTGTCCAGAGTTTGGCGCATCTGGGGCAATAGACAGCGTTCCGGGCAGGTTTTCATGGAAATGGCCCACCTAGCACTGGCTGATTTCCACCGAACGGGGAGGGCGTGTTTTCCGGCCCTACCCACGGTTGATAAAGTTTTGCAAATCGCGCTGAATTAGGTCGCACCCCGTCATGAGGCGTCCTACGGTGCGGCAGCATGCCCCTAGGGCAGCCAGATGAGTCGCGCCCCGCAACAGAGGTAACGCGGCCAGACAAGAAGAGGAGAGACCGATGAATCCAGCCAATGAGCCGAGTTTCCGCGACAGTGTGGACCTGATGTTCAACCGCGCGGTCGCGCTGATGGATTTGCCACCCGGTCTTGAAGAGAAAATCCGCGTTTGTAACGCCACCTACACGGTGCGTTTCGGCGTCCGCCTGCGGGGCCGTATGCATACTTTCACCGGCTACCGCTCGGTGCATTCGGAACATATGGAGCCCGTAAAGGGCGGCATCCGCTACTCCATGGCCGTGAACCAGAACGAGGTCGAAGCGCTGGCGGCGCTGATGACCTATAAATGCGCCTTGGTCGAAGCGCCCTTTGGCGGGTCCAAGGGCGGGCTTTGCATTGATCCGCGCGACTACGACGAGCATGAGCTAGAGTTGATCACCCGGCGTTTTGCCTATGAGCTGATCAAGCGCGACATGATCAACCCCGCGCAGAACGTGCCCGCCCCCGACATGGGCACTGGCGAGCGTGAGATGGCGTGGATCGCGGATCAGTACAAACGCATGAACACCACCGACATCAACGGTGTCGCCTGTGTCACCGGCAAGCCGATCAACGCGGGCGGCATCCAAGGCCGGACCGAGGCGACGGGCCGGGGCGTGCAATATGCGTTGCAAGCCTTCTTCCGTGATCCCGAGGGGCTGAAGAAAGCCGGTCTGAGCGGTAAGCTTGAGGGCAAGCGGGTCATCATTCAGGGTCTCGGCAATGTGGGCTATCACGCCGCCAAGTTCCTGAGCGAAGAGGATGGCGCAAAGATTACCGCGATCATCGAACGCGATGGCGCGCTGCACAGCGAAGACGGGCTGAACGTCGAAGCCGTGCACAAGTGGATCGAAAAGCACGGCAGCATCAAAGGCTACGCCGATGCGAAGTTTGAGGAAGATGGCGCCAAGTTTTTGGAAGCAGAATGCGATATCTTGATCCCTGCCGCGCTTGAAGGTGTCATCAACCTCAGCAATGCCGAGCGTATCCAAGCGCCGCTGATCATCGAGGCCGCCAACGGCCCTGTGACCGCCGGGGCGGATGAGGTGCTGCGCAAGAAGGGCACGGTCATCGTGCCGGACATGTATGCCAACGCGGGCGGTGTGACGGTCTCGTACTTCGAATGGGTCAAGAACCTGAGCCACATCCGCTTTGGGCGTATGCAGCGCCGCGCCGAGGAATCGCGTCACCAACTGGTGGTGGATGAGCTTGAGCGGTTAAGCGCGGACAAGCAACTGGGTTGGACGCTGAGCCCGAACTTCAAAGAGAAGTACCTGCGTGGTGCGGGCGAGTTGGAGCTGGTCCGCTCCGGTCTCGATGACACGATGCGCACGGCCTATGAAGCGATGGCCCATGTCTGGCACAGCCGCGAAGATGTCGATGACCTGCGCACGGCGGCCTATCTCGTCTCGATCGAAAAGGTCGCGGCGAGCTATCACGCCAAAGGGCTTTGAGGGGGCGTATCTCCCCTTAAGTGAACGAAAAAGGGGCGCAGTGCGCCCCTTTTTGCTGACCGGGCCCACGATGGGGGCAGAGGGCGCTTTCGGTCATTGATACTTGCGCCCCAAGTTGCTTGACTGCGGCAAGACCGGGGGAGGCGAATGATGCGATTTTCAGGACTGCGGGTGTTGCGCGAAGGTTTGACCGGCAATCGCGGTTGGACAGCGCAATGGCGCGATCCAGAGCCGCAGGCGGAATATGACGCGGTGATCATCGGCGGCGGCGGCCATGGGCTGAGCACGGCCTATTACCTCGCCAAAAACCACGGGATGACCAATATCGTGGTACTTGAGAAAGGCTACCTCGGCGGGGGCAACGTGGGGCGCAACACGACGATCGTGCGCGGCAACTACTTTCTGCCGGGCAATTCCGAGTTCTACAGCCATTCGCTGAAGCTCTGGGAAGGGCTGGCGGAGGAATTGAACTACAACGTCATGTTCAGCCAGCGCGGGGTGATCACCCTGTTTCACTCAGACGCGCAGCGCGATGCTTCGGCCCGGCGGGGCAACGCGATGATCAACCAAGGCGACGATGCGGAACTCTTGGACCGCGACGGCCTGCGCAAACTGCTGCCCTATCTGGATTACGACAATGGCCGTTTTCCCATCCACGGCGGGCTGCTGCACCGGCGCGGCGGCACCGCGCGGCATGATGCGGTGGCATGGGGCTATGCGCGCGGCGCGGACCAGCGCGGCGTCGATCTGATCCAGCAATGCGAGGTCACCGGCATCGACATCGAGAATGGCAAGGTGCGCGGCGTAGAGACCACGCGCGGGCCGATCCGGGCCAAGAAGGTGGCGATTGTGACAGCGGGGCGCTCGGGCCAAGTCGCTGCCATGGCCGGGATGCGCCTGCCGATTGAGAGCCATGTATTGCAGGCCTTCGTCTCCGAAGGGCTAAAGCCCGTGATCGACCATGTGATCAGCTTTGGCATGGGGCATTTTTATATCAGCCAGTCGGACAAGGGCGGGTTGGTCTTTGGCGGCGATCTGGATTTCTACGCCTCCTACGCGCAGCGCGGCAATCTGCCAATGATGGAACATGTCATGGAGGCGGGGATGACCCTGATGCCGATGCTCGGCAAGGCCCGTGTGCTGCGTTCTTGGGGTGGGATCATGGACATGACCCCCGATGGCAGCCCGATCATCGACAAGACTGATACGCAAGGTTTGTTCATCGATTGCGGCTGGTGTTACGGCGGCTTCAAAGCGGTGCCGGCCTCGGGCTTTGCGCTGGCGCATCTGATGGCGACGGGGCAGCACCATGAGACGGCGGCGGGCTTTAGGTTCGACCGTTTCCGCTCGGGCGAAGGTCTGATGGATGAAGAGGCCACCGGGTCTCAGCACAACTTGCATTGAGGGAGGGCGACCATGCGGATTGAATGCCCCATTTGCGGCAGCCGGGACCGGCGAGAGTTCTATTATCGCGGCGACGCCATCGCCTTGGCGCGGCCAGCACCCGAGGCCGGGGATGATATCTGGGACGGCTACCTCCACCTGCGCGACAACCCGGCAGGGCAGACGCGAGACCTGTGGCAGCATGAGAGCGGTTGCGGCGCGTGGCTCGTCGTCACCCGCGATACGGTGACCCATGTGGTGCAGGCCGTGGAACTGGCATCGGACGTGAAAAGGGCGATGGCATGAGGATCGCAGGGCGCGGATTGATCGACCGAGACACGCCGGTCAGCTTTACCTTCGACGGGCGGCGCTATGATGGCTTTGCGGGCGATACGGTCGCCTCGGCCATGCTGGCGAACGGGCAGCGGCTGATGGGGCGGTCGTTCAAATATCACCGCCCGCGCGGGGTGCTGAGCGCAGGCAGCGAAGAGCCGAACGCGCTGGTGACCACCGGCGTTGGCCCCGCGTCAGAGCCCAACGTTCGCGCCACCATGCAGGAGATTTACGAAGGGCTGGCGGTGCGCAGTCAAAACGCTTGGCCGAGCCTCGATCTCGACCTCATGGCGGTGAACGATCTGGCGTCGCCGTTCCTCGGGGCGGGGTTCTACTACAAGACCTTCATGTGGCCGCGCAAATTCTGGAAGCACGTTTATGAGCCGGTGATCCGCCGTGCCGCGGGGCTCGGGCGATTGAGCGGCGGGCCCAATGCCGACGCCTATGAGAAAGCCTATGCATTCTGCGATCTCTTCGTGATCGGCGCAGGCCCGGCGGGCCTGATGGCGGCGCTGGTGGCGGCGCGGGCGGGGGCGGATGTGATCCTTGCCGACGAAGATGCGCTGATGGGCGGGCGGCTGAATGCCGAGAACGAGCACGTCGATGGCCAGCCGGGTCATGCATGGGCGGCGGGCGTGGTGGCGGAACTGGCGGCGATGGACAATGTGCGGCTGATGCCCCGCACGACGGTCACCGGCGCCTATGACGGCGGCATGTTCGGCGCGTTGGAGCGGGTCAACCAACACCGCGCGCGGCGGGGCGAGGGCGCGCCGCTGGAGTGTTTCTGGCGCATCGCGGCCAAGCAATCGATCCTCGCGGCAGGCGCGTTGGAGCGCCCGGTGGCTTTTGCCAATAACGATCGCCCCGGCATCATGACCGCGGGTGCGGTGCGGGCCTATCTGAACCGCTGGGGCGTGGCGCCGGGCAAGCAGGTTGCGGTTTTCGGCAACAACGACGACGCCCACCGCACGGCCCGCGATCTGGCAGCGGCGGGGGTGCATGTGGCCGCGTTGATCGACAGCCGCGAGGGGGTCAGCATTGAAGGGGCGGATTTCCCGGTGCTGCGCAGTGCCGTGGTCTGCAACGCTTCCGGCCGCAAGGAATTGGAGGCCGTGACCATCCGCACAGCGGGCGGAGAGCACAAGATACAGGCTGACTGTCTGGCCATGTCGGGCGGCTGGAATCCTTCGGTGCATCTGACCTGCCATCTGGGTGGGCGACCCATTTGGGATCCAGCGATCCACTCTTTCGTCCCAACCCCCGGCGCTGTGCCGGGGATGCATGTGGCGGGGGCCTGCAACGGCATCTTCTCGACCCACGGCTGCCTTGCAGCGGGTGTGGCCGCGGCAAAGGATGTGCTGGAGGCGTTGGGCCGCAAAGCAGAGGCTGTGGACCTTCCGCAGGCCGATGATGCGCCCTACACTCTCAAACCCCTCTGGGCGGTGCCGGGCAAGGGCCGGGCGTGGCTCGATTTTCAGAACGATGTCTGTGTGAAAGACGTGCAGCAGGCGGCGGCAGAAAACTTCCGCTCGGTCGAGCATATGAAGCGCTACACGACCCAAGGCATGGCCCCCGATCAGGGCAAGAACTCCAACGTGGCGGCGCTGGCGGTGTTGGCAGATGCTACCGGGCGCGGCATTGCCGAGACGGGCACGACTACCTTTCGCCCGCCTTATTCCCCGGTTGCGATTGCAGCGATGGGCGCGGGCGGGCAGGGCAAGGGCTTTGCGCCCGAGCGGCTGACCACCAGCCATGCCGCCAGCCTTGCCATGGGTGCTCCGATGGTGGAGGCGGGGCTGTGGTATTGCCCCAGCTATTTCCCACGCGGGCAGGAACGCAACTGGCGGCAGTCCTGTGACCGGGAGGTCGGTTTTGTGCGCAACACGGTTGGGGTCTGCGATGTCTCGACCTTGGGCAAGATCGACATTCAAGGGCCGGATTCGGCCAAGCTGCTCGATCTGGTTTATACGAATAAGTTCAGCACCTTGAATGTCGGCAAAGTGCGCTACGGGTTGATGCTGCGGGAGGATGGTTTCGTCATGGACGACGGCACCTGCGCGCGGTTGGGCGAGTCGCATTTCCTGATGACCACCACCACGGGTGCAGCAGGCGAAGTGATGCGGCATCTGGAATTCGTCACCCAATGTCTGCACCCTGAGTGGCAGGTGCATCTGACCTCGGTCACCGAACATTGGGCGCAGTTTGCCGTGGCAGGGCCGAAGGCGCGCGACTTGCTGAACGGGCTGCTGGAGCAGCCGATCGACAATGACAGTTTCCCCTTCATGGCCTGTGGTGGCGTACGGCTCGGCGGGGTGGAGGCGCGGCTGTTCCGCATCTCTTTCTCTGGCGAACCTGCCTATGAAATCGCGGTGCCCGCACGCTATGGCGCGGCGCTGTTCGATCTGCTGGTCGCCCGGGCAGAGGCGCTGGAGGGCGGGGCCTACGGGATGGAGGCGCTCAACGTGCTGCGGCTGGAAAAGGGCCATATCACCCATGCAGAGATTGACGGTCGCGCCACGGCGGGCGACATCGGCATGGAGCGGATGGTGTCGGACGCAAAGGACTGTATCGGCAAGACAATGTCGGAACGCCCCGGCCTGCGCGATCCGGAGCGGGGGCAATTGGTGGGGCTACGGCCCGTGGGCGCGGTGAAACAGTTGACCGCAGGGGCGTTTCTGTTCGAAGCCGGGGCCGAGGCGCGCCGCGAGAATGCTCAGGGGCATACGACCTCAGTCGGCTTTTCGCCGGATGTCGGCACCTTTATCGGGCTGGGCTTTGTCACCCGGGGCCGCGCCCGGCATGGGGAGGTGATGCGCATGGTCGATCATCTGCGCGAGATTGAGGCGGAGGTGGAAATTTGCGCCCCAGTCTTTGTCGACCCTGAAGGAGGGCGCGCCCGTGGTTGAGTTGAAAGCACAAACGCCCTTTGGCGACCTGCTCCCGTTAAAGATTGGCGGCATGACGGTGGCGGCCTGTGACATGGGTCAGTTGACCGTCCTGGGCGCTTTCGATCGTGCGGGCCTGTCAGAGGCGCTTGAGGCGACCCATGACCTCGCCTTGCCCGACCCGCTACGCAGCACCGCCAAAGGCGATGCCCGCTGCCTGTGGTTTGGTCGGGATGAAGTGCTGCTCGTCGGTGTTGCGCCGGGCGAGGCGCTGACGAAACATGCAGCCCTCGTCGATGTCTCAGACGGATGGGCGGTGGCGGAATTGCAGGGGCCGGGGGCCGAAGACGTCTTGGCGCGTTTCGCCCCGGTGAATCTGCGCGCGGCGGCGTTCAAACCCGGTCAGACCCTGCGCAGCCAGTTGCGCGACATGCCTGCCTCGATCACCCGCACTGAGACCGGCTTCCTGCTGATGGTCTATCGGTCGATGGCCGCCACTTTGGTGCAGGAGTTGCGCCGCGCTATGGAAGCGGTGGCATCGCGGCGCTAGGTTGTCCGGCGGGGGCCCGAATCCCCGTTTGGCAAACAACGGAGCATAGACATGAACAAAACGATTTTCGCCGCTTTGGCCGCGATGAGCATGGCGGTCTCGGGCCCGGCGCTGGCGGCCTCGAAAAAAGAAGACAGCTGTATGCATCAGGCCGCCGTGGTCGCCGCGGTGCAGCAGGCGCGGCTTGACCGGGTGAAGGAACGCGAAGTGCCTGCCGCCGTGAAGGCCAAGGCGACATGGCCCGAGAGCTTTAACACTGCGATCCCGTTGGTGACCCCTTGGGTTTATGAGATGAAGATGCGCGATGTGAAAAAGAACGATCTTTCCGCTGCATGGAAAGAAATGTGCCTCGCGCAGTAAGCTAACAAACACAATGCCGGGCAGGGGCGCTGCCCGGCGTGGAAGGGCGCTTTGCCGCCCGTGGCTGACCTGCCTCCTCTGGACTCTGATCCGCCCCGCCCGGTATATGAAGTCATGAGCCTGCCCCCTGGATTTTTGGAAGAACTTCGTGACCGCGCCAGCCTGTCTCAGGTGGTGGGGCGCAAGGTCATATGGGACAACCGAAAGTCCAATCAGGGCAAGGGCGACATGTGGGCGCCATGCCCTTTCCATCAGGAAAAATCCGCCAGCTTTCACGTCGATGACCGCAAAGGCTTCTACTACTGCTTTGGTTGTCACGCGAAAGGGGATGCGATCTCTTTCGTGCGCGAGACCGAGAATGTGAGCTTTATGGAGGCGGTAGAGATCATCGCCCGGGAAGTCGGCATGCCGGTGCCCAAGCAAGACCCGCGCGCGCAGGCCAAGGCCGACAAACGCACCCAACTGGCCGAGGTGATGGAGCAAGCGGTGCAGTGGTTCCGCCTGCAATTGCGCACCGGGGCTGCGGGGGCGGCGCGGGACTATTTGGCCAAGCGCGGGTTGTCGGAACAGGCGCAGGCCCATTGGGAGATTGGCTTTGCGCCGAACAGTTGGCAGGGGCTTTGGGATGCCCTCAAATCTAAGGGCGTGGCGGATGAGTTGATCCTTGGTGCGGGGCTGGCGAAACCCTCGTCCAAGGGCGGCAAGCCCTATGACACCTTTCGCGGGCGCATCATGTTCCCGATCCGCGATGCGCGGGGGCGGGCGATCGCTTTTGGCGGTCGCGCGATGGACCCCGAGGATAAGGCGAAATACCTCAACTCGCCTGAGACGGAACTCTTCGACAAGGGCCGCAGCCTTTACAATGTGAAAGACGCCCGCGCCGCCGCAGGGCGGGGGCAGGCGTTGATCGTGGCCGAAGGTTATATGGATGTGATCGCCCTGCATGGGGCGGGGTTTGAAGGGGCCGTGGCCCCGCTTGGCACCGCGATTACCGAGAATCAGTTGCAGATGCTGTGGCGGATCGCGCCCGAGCCGATTATTACGCTGGATGGCGACGCGGCGGGGCAGCGCGCGGCGCTTCGATTGATCGATCTGGCCCTCCCGCTGTTGGAGGCCGGGCAGAGCTTGCGTTTCGCGGTGATGCCCGAGGGGCAAGACCCCGACGATCTGCTGCGGGCCCAAGGGGCCGGGGCCTTGCAAAAGCTCTTGGACAGCGCCCTGCCCATGGTGCGTCTGCTGTGGCAGCGCGAGACCGAGGGCAAGGTCTTTGACAGCCCCGAACGAAAAGCGGCGCTGGATAAAAGTCTGCGCGAAAAGATTAAACTTATCCGCGATCCGTCGATCCGCAGTCACTATGGGCAAGAGATCAAAGACCTGCGGTGGGACCTGTTCCGCCCGCAAAAACAGCGCCCTGATTTTCGTCCCGTGGGCGGCAGAGGGCCGGGCAAGGGCGGGGGTAAAGGGGGCAAGGGTGTTCCATGGGGTGCACCGCTGGCACCTTTGGCGAGCACGAAAGCCTCGGCCCTCGTGGCGATGAGCGATGAACAGGTGGGCATGCATCTGCGCGAGGCGGTGATCCTCGTGGCCCTCGTCGACTGCCCTCAATTGGTTGAGACTTTCGAAACCGGGTTGGAGGCCATGCGCTGCGATGATCCTGACCACGCCCGGCTGCGCGATCTGCTGCTGCGCTTTGGCCATGCAGGTCAAGAGACGCTGCGCGATGAGATTTCCTATTCCCTCGGCTGGGAGACCCTTGAAAACATGAAGGGGCAACGCCACGTTGCGATCACGCCCTGCATCCGCAATCCCGGCAATGTCGAAATGACCCGGCTGACCGTCGCGGAGGAACTGGCCAAGCTGGATGCCGCCCGTGGGCTGAACGAAGAGATTGCCGAAGCCGTCGAAGACCTCAGTGGCCCGGCGGACGAGGGGGTAACCTGGCGCCTGAGCGAAGCGGCCCGCGCCGCCGACCTTGCCCGCCGCAGCGCGCAGGAAGAAAGCAACGGGGAATTCGACGTGGGCGACAACGGCATGACCATGGACCGCGATGAACGCAGCGCACTGGATGCGCTCTTGGGAACGATTAAATATGAGAAGTCCAAGGGACGCGGCTGAGCATCAGCGTGGCCCATTTGCAGGACTTTTTGAAAATGCTGGGCAACGGGTTTAAGAATCACCAATAACCCCGCATGATTCGGAAAACCGAATCGTCTGCGGATGATTCGCGCTGACGCGCTGAAGGAGCATGAGATGGCTGCCAAAGATACGAATGACGACGCAAAGAGCAACGATTCAGAGGCTGGCCACTCGCTCGACATGAGCCAAGCCGCCGTGAAGAAGATGATCGGCGAGGCCCGCGAAAAGGGCTATATCACCTATGATCAGCTCAACACGGTGCTGCCGCCCGATCAGGTAAGCTCGGAACAGATCGAAGACGTGATGTCGATGCTGTCGGAAATGGGCATCAACATCATCGAAGACGAAGAGGCCGAAGAGGAAGAGAACAAAGGCTCGACCGAAGTCACGACCACCGAGTCCAACCGTGATGTGGCGCTGTCGTCTGGCACCTCCGAAAAACTCGACCGCACCGATGATCCGGTCCGCATGTACCTGCGCGAGATGGGCAGCGTTGAGTTGCTTAGCCGTGAGGGCGAGATCGCCATCGCCAAGCGGATCGAGGCGGGCCGCAACACGATGATCGCCGGGCTTTGCGAAAGCCCGCTGACGTTTCAGGCGATTACCATCTGGCGCGACGAACTTCTGTCCGAAGACATTCTGCTGCGCGACGTGATCGACCTTGAGGCGACGTTTGGCACCCAGATGGGCGATGAGGAAGAAACCACGCCGGTCGTTGCCCCTGCCGCCGGGACCGAGACCAAGAGCGAAGACACCAAGCCCGAGTACGACGCCGACGGCAACCCGATCTCATCCGACGACGACGACGATGAGGACGAACAGGCCAACATGAGCCTTGCGGCCATGGAAGCGGCGCTGAAGCCTCAGGTTCTCGAAGCGCTCGACATTATCGCCGACGACTACGAAAAGCTCAGCGCGATGCAGGACAGCCGCATCTCGGCCACGCTGAACGAAGACGGGTCTTTCACCAAAGATCAGGAGGCAATGTACCAAAAGCTGCGGTCCGAGATCGTGCTGTTGGTGAATGAACTGCACCTGCACAACAACCGTATCGAAGCCCTGATCGACCAGCTTTACGGCATCAACCGCCGCATCATGCAGATCGACAGCGCGATGGTAAAGCTCGCCGACCAAGCGCGCATCAACCGCAAGGAGTTCGTCGACAACTACCGTGGCTATGAGCTTGATCCCAACTGGATGGAGCGGATGGCCGAGAAGTCCGGTCGCGGTTGGCAGATGTTTATCGAACGCTCTAGCGACAAGGTCGAAGAATTGCGCGCTGACATGGCGCAGGTCGGTCAGTATGTCGGTCTTGATATCTCTGAATTCCGCCGCATCGTGCAGCAGGTCCAGAAGGGCGAAAAAGAAGCCCGTCAGGCCAAGAAGGAAATGGTCGAAGCGAACCTGCGCCTCGTGATCTCCATTGCCAAGAAGTACACGAACCGCGGCTTGCAATTCCTTGATCTCATTCAGGAAGGTAACATCGGCCTGATGAAGGCCGTGGATAAGTTCGAGTACCGTCGCGGCTATAAATTCTCGACCTACGCCACATGGTGGATCCGTCAGGCGATCACCCGTTCGATCGCGGATCAGGCGCGCACCATCCGTATTCCGGTGCATATGATCGAGACGATCAACAAGCTGGTTCGGACCGGTCGCCAGATGCTGCACGAGATTGGCCGCGAGCCGACGCCCGAAGAACTGGCCGAGAAGCTGCAGATGCCGCTCGAAAAGGTCCGCAAGGTGATGAAAATCGCCAAAGAGCCGATCAGCCTTGAGACCCCCATCGGCGATGAGGAAGACAGCCAGCTGGGCGATTTCATTGAGGACAAGAATGCCGTGCTGCCGCTCGACAGCGCCATTCAGGAAAACCTCAAGGAAACCACCACCCGCGTGCTGTCATCGCTCACCCCGCGTGAGGAACGTGTCCTTCGGATGCGTTTCGGGATCGGCATGAANACCGACCACACGCTNGAAGANGTNGGNCANCAGTTCTCNGTCACCCGCGAACGTATTCGCCAGATCGAAGCCAAGGCNCTGCGCAAGCTCAAACACCCGAGCCGTTCGCGCAAGCTGCGCAGCTTCCTTGATCAATAAAACGATGCGCGGCCCCGGTGGCCGCGCTTCCTTTTGCGGGGTGGGCCTTTGACCTGCCGCGCGCGCCGCTTACATCAGTGGGATATCCCAAGGAGGATCCCATGATGCGCAAAACTCTCCTTACCCTTCTGTGCTTGGTGCTGCCGCTGCAAGCCGCCGCGCAGGCTTATCGGGCCGAGAATTGGTTGGTCGTCGTGCCCCTCACCGCGCGTGATTTTGAGGTGATCGAAGACCACGGTGCAGGCGCGCGTCACGTCTGGTGCGCAGCGGCAGAATTTGCGCAGGATGTTTTGGGCCTGCCGCGCAGTGAGCGGCTTTTCATCAAAACGCCCCGTGGGCCGTCGCTCAGCGGTGTGGGCCGAACCGGCGTTGTTTTCACCACCGATCCCGAGCGGATAAACGGCGATATCCGGCAGTCCTATTCCGTCACTCTGCGTCGCGCGGGAGAGAACCTGCCCAGCCACCATGCGCGTCAGTTCTGTTCGGACCACCTGATTGAGTTGGAAGATTTCTAGAGCCACACTCTGACCCAGACCGTTGTCTGCGCGGCACCTCGGGCCTATCCTGCGTGGGATGTTGCGGTGGATCAATCTCATGCGTCTCGTTCTTGCCAGCCTGTTTCTGACCCTCGGCGTCAGCCAAGCCGCTGCCCTTTGCGACGCAGGCAGCACCACGGTTTTGAGCTGTACGACCGGCAGGGGCACCAAGCAGTTGGATGTCTGTATCACCGGGGATCGCGTAACCTACCGCTTTGGCCCTCACACCGCGCCTGACCTGAGGCTAAGCGCACCGATCAAGGAGGTTGCGCATCAGCCTTGGCCGGGGATTGGTCGCGCCATTTGGGAGAGCACGACCTTTCGCAACGGCGCGTTTTCCTATGAGGTCTACGGCGCATACGACAAGATTGATCAAACCAGCAATGGCGGTGTGACAGTGACCGAGCAGGGCCGCGAGATCGCAGCACTTACCTGCGACAGCGGTACGGCGGAACTGGGGCTCTTTGCGCTCAGCGACGCGAAACAGGCTGCGGGCCAATGCTGGGATGCCGACGCGCGAAATTGGGGAGCCTGCTAAGATGCAGACTATATTTACCGTCGAAACGCGCGGGCAGGCGCTCTACGAATTCACCGATGATGTGGCCCGATGGCTTGCCGGGCAGGGGGATGGGCTGCTGACGCTCCTTGTGCGGCACACCTCTGCCTCGCTGTTGATCCAAGAGAACGCCGATCCAGACGTGCAGCGCGACCTCTTGGCCTATTTCGCGCGGCTGGTGCCGCCTGCGGATGCGCCGCAAATGGGCTATCTGACGCATCTGTTGGAAGGGGCGGATGACATGCCTGCGCATATCAAAGCCTCGGTTCTGCCCGTCAGTCTCAGCATCCCCGTGGCGCGGGGGCGGATGATGCTGGGGACATGGCAGGGCATCTATCTGTTCGAGCACCGCAATGCCCCTCATCACGGCCAAATCGCGGCGCATTTCCGGCCCGACTGACGCCGGACCGGACAGGGTTCAGCCCGTCGGCATCAGATGGATTTCACGCACCGCCGCCCGCGCAGGTGCTTCGAGGGCATGCATGACGGCATTTGCCACGTCCTCGGGTTGCAGCTTGTCGGGTTTGGCCTCATCGAAAAAGGCCGTATCGACCATGCCGGGGGACACCACCATGCAGCGGCCACCCCATTCGGCCATCTCATCCGCCAGATTGCCCGCGAAACCGTGGATGAACCATTTGGTGGCGCTATAAATCGAGCCTTGGATATGGCGCCGTCCTGCGGCAGAGCCGGTGACGACATATTGCCCGGTCGTCTTGCGCAGATGCGGCATGGCGGCATGAGCGGTATAGAGCGCGCCCATGATATTGAGGTCCACCATCGCCTTCCAATCCTGCGGATCGCCCTTTTCGGTGCCCGCCGGGCTGGTGCCACGTCCGGCATTTGCGAATGCTGCATCGACCCCGCCAAAGTGATCGGCGAGCTTGTCGAGCGCCTGTTTCTGCGCGTCGTAATCGGTGGCGTCGCCCACCAATACCAGTGCCTGATCGCCAATCTCATCAGCGAGGGCGTTCAGCTTGTCTTCGCTGCGGGCAAAGAGGCCGATGTTCCAGCCCGCTTTGGCTGCGGCACGCGCGGTGGCCGCGCCGATCCCGCTGGAGGCGCCGGTGGGGAAAAGTGTTTTGGTCATAGCATGCTCCGTTTATGTCCTTGGCTGACCAACGCGGGGGCATGGCGTTGGGTCCATGACACATTTTTGAACGCAACATCTAGCTGTGGAAATCTTCTCTACCCAAAACCTCGCGGCTCCCCTATAAGTTTTGACAAGAGGGCCGCGCGCCCCACAAGTGAGGCAGGATGAAGAGGGGGACGGCCCATGCGCTGCCCGTTTTGCGGAAATATCGACACCCAAGTGAAAGACAGCCGCCCAGCCGAGGATCACGTCTCGATCCGGCGCAGACGGTTCTGTCCGGCTTGCGGGGGACGCTTTACCACTTATGAACGGGTGCAACTGCGCGATCTTGTGGTGATCAAAACCTCTGGCAAACGCGAAGACTTTGACCGCGACAAGCTGGAACGCTCGATCCGCATCTCCATGCAAAAGCGCCCCATCGATCCCGAGCGTATCGATCAGATGATCTCTGGCATCGTGCGGCGGTTGGAAAGCATGGGCGAGACCGACATCAGCTCGAAACATATCGGCGAGATCGTGATGGAGGCACTGGCCCGGATCGACACCGTTGCCTATGTGCGTTTCGCCTCTGTTTACAAGAACTTCCAAGCCGCGGATGATTTCGATAAATTCGTTCAAGAACTGCGGCCCGACGCCCTGCCGGAAGAGTGACCGGCGATCGGGTGAGCGACGCGCGGTTCATGGCGCTTGCGCTGTCCTTGGGGCGGCGCGGGCAGGGCAATGTTTGGCCCAACCCGGCGGTCGGCTGTGTCATCGTGCAAGGCGCTCGGATCGTTGGGCGCGGTTGGACCCAGCCCGGCGGGCGCCCCCATGCAGAGCCGCAGGCGCTGGCGCAGGCGGGCGCTGCGGCGCGCGGGGCGACGGTCTATGTCACGCTTGAGCCCTGTTCCCACCACGGTAAGACACCGCCCTGCGCGCAGGCGCTGATCGACGCGGGCGTGGCGCGGGTGGTGATCGCGACGCAAGATGACGACGCGCGGGTGAACGGACGCGGCATCGCGATGTTGCGCGCGGCGGGGATCGAGGTCTCAGTCGGGCTGCACGAAGACGCGGCCCGCGCGGATAACGCGGGTTTCTTCTGCCGTACCGATTTGGGCCGTCCGATGCTCACGCTGAAGCTGGCCAATTCCTTTGACGGGCGCATCGCCACCGGTACGGGCGAGAGCCAGTGGATCACCGACGCCCCGGCGCGGCGGTTGACCCATGCCATGCGCGCGCGGCACGACGCGGTGATGGTCGGGGCAGGCACCGCGCGCAAGGATGATCCAAGCCTCACGGTGCGCGGTCTTGGCGTCGCCCAGCAACCGGCGCGCGTTATCGTCTCACGCAGGCTCGACCTGCCGTTGATGGGACAATTGGCGCGGACGGCGGCAGAGGTGCCCTTGATCCTCTGCCATGGCACGGATGCCGATCCGGCCTTGGTCAAAGCGTGGTCCGATCTGGGGGCGACGCTGCTGCCCTGTGCCGCGCGGGGGGCGCAATTGAACCCCAATGATGTGTTGCGGCAACTGGCGGGCCATGGGCTCACCCGTATCTTCTGCGAGGGCGGCAGCGCCTTGGCCGCGTCCTTGATTGAGGCGGATTTGGTCGACCGGCTGGTGGGCTTTACCGCCGGGTTGGTGATCGGGGCTGAAGGTCTGCCGGGGATCGGAGCGCTCGGCCTTTCGCGACTGGCCGAGGCGCCGCGCTTCGTGCTGCAATCGAGCCAGCAGATCGGACCGGACCTGCTGCACGTTTGGCGGCGCAACGCAGCCGACTAAACGCTACCGCCGCCAGAGGTGGCTCTGACTGGCAAAGACGCCTTGAAGTTTCGACAGCAGCCGGTTGCCCAACCCGGCGCGGGGCAGGGTGCCGGTTGCCAGCCGTTCGACCACCACTTCGACGGGGCAGGGCAGGCCGCTTAGCGGATCGCGGTAGCGCGGGTAGTCGATGAGGGCAGCATGGACGAGCCCTTCCAACGTCGGTTGCGCCCGGCGGCGGGGCGGCACGTCGCCTCGGTCTTCAGTCAGCCCCCAGCCCGCGTAGAAGGGCGCGCCCAAGGTCACCACCGGGACGCGCCGCAGCAGGGCTTCGAACCCCAAGAGCGAGGTCATGGTCCAAACCGCGTCGACTTGGCCCAGCAGGGCCATCGGGTCGGCGTGGTGGAGGATAAGATCGGCGTCGCCTGCGTCGGTCGCACCTTTGCGCAGGCCCGCTTCGACATCGGGGTGGGGTTTGTAGAGGATCACGGCATCCGGGTTGGCGGCACGGGCGGCGGCCAGCAGGGCCGCGTTGCTGCGCACGGTGTCTGTGCCCGTGAGGATCGAAGCGTCATCTTCCACCTGACCGGGCACAAGGATGCGGCGTCCCGTTGGCAGATCGGGCGCGGCGCCGCCAAGGTTGTATTTGCTCAGCCCCGCGCCGGTGAGCCTGTCGATCAGCGCGCGGGCGCGGGCCAGTTGATCGGGGCGCAGCTCGGCGCGTTTTTCGATCCATTTCTCCAGACGGCTTGGCCCTTGGGGGTCGTAGTAGATGCCCAGATCATCGCAGACCAGCGAAAGGGGCGAGACCAGTTCGGCCCCCAGCCCGCGTGAACGCAGAAACCCGTCTTCAATCCGCAACGCACCTTGGGGCGCGGTCTCTGCCTTGCTGGCCCAGACCATGGCGCGGCGGGGCGGCTTGGGGGCTTCTGCCGGGCCTTTGCGGAAGCGAAGCGGCGTTGACGCGCCAAAGAACTGCTGCAATGGGCGACGCTTCCACAGGCGCATGCCCCAAGCGTCCCAACCGGGGTGATCCTCCCGCCACGCGCGGGCCTGCGCTGTGAGCGCGGCGAGAGCCGTCTCGAAACTGCCGAGCCGGTCGCGGTAGGGGTCGTACCACGTGGGATAGAGGATCATCGCCGCCGCAAAGAGCTGCGCGCGGCTAAGGCGGCGCTGGCGGCGTTGGACGGGGAATTCATCCTCCGTCAGCCCCCAGCCCGCGTAGAAAGGCTGGCCAAAGACGCGCGGCCTGTGCCCGGCAAAGATCGCCTCGAACCCCATTTGCGAGGAGACGGTATAGACGCCGACAGCGCCTTCGAACAACGCCAAAGGGCTGATGGGATCGGTCCGCAGGGTGATCCGGTCGTTGGTATCCTCGGGGCCGAAATGCCCCGCGCGATAGCCCCGCACCGTCTCGGGGTGGCTTTTGATGATCACCCGCGCGCCGGGGTGTTCCTCTTGCGCGAAGACGAGCATTTCCAGAAACCGTGCGCGATCCGCCCCCGAGGCGGTAACCGAAGCGTCGCCGCGGGTCTGGTCGATCACCAGCACATAGCCCGGTTCAGGCGCAGGGGTGCCGAGGTCAAAGCCCGCGTATTTGGTCAGATGCGCCTCGGCCATCTGCGCCATGCCGCCCCGCGCGCGGTCCAGTAGGGCGGTGTTGTCCAGCGGATGATGGGCAAGAAGTTCTTCAAGGTCAGAAGGTTGGGCGGGGTCGAAATGCGCGCCCCGGCTGTCGATCAGCAGGCCCAAGGGCGGTTCTCCGGCGCGGCCCGGGTGGAGAGAGCGCAGCCAAGCGTCCTCCACACGGATCACCGGCACGCCGCGTTTTGCCGCCACGGCCAGCCCACGGTGCGCGGTGGGGGAGTTGCCCCAGACCGCCACGGCATCATCGGGACCGGGTAGGCCGATGCGCAGGGAATGGCCCGACAGCTGCAAAATGCGCCGCACCCGCCGCTGCGTCAGAAACCCGCCGTTATATACGAAAAGCCGCCGGCTCCTTTCGGGACCGGCGGCGGGGTATTGGTATGGGTCAGCTTCAAAGGCCACCGGCGTGGATCAGCCGCTGGTGAGCGATGAGATGCTGCCGGCCGACCCTGCCGTGCCTGTGATGGCCGAGATCACCTTGCTCCACTGGGTGAAGGGCGCTTCGGTGACATAGATCGTGTCGCCGTCGCGGATCACGAAGTCTCGGGCCATGAACATGCCGTTGGGTTTGGTCAGGTCGGTCACATAGACCAAGCGCTGCGCGCCTGTCAGGTCACTGCGCCCCAGCACCTGCTCGGCGACTTCTTCAGGCTCATTGCGGAAGACGAAAACGCCGGTGGGATCAGCCGAGATCGGGCTCAGCCCGCCGACCTGCGCGATACCTTCCAAAAGCGAGAGGTTCTGCGATTCAAAGGGCACGCGGGCCTGACCTCCGGTGGCGCCAAGGGCGGTGAAAGAACGTGTGTCTTCCTCGACCAGAATGCGGTCGCCGGGGCGCAGCGCGATGTCGAGTTCGGGGTGGTCATAGAGGTCTTGGAACCAGATTTTGCCCCGCTGCCCGCCGCGGATCACGGTGACCTGCGCGATTTCGGGAATGATGGTCACACCGCCTGCGCGGGCCAGCATGGCGGCCAGCGTGCGGGTGGGGCGCTCAATCGGGTAAACGCCCTGCGCACCGATGGAGCCAATGAGCGATACGGTCGAGCCGTCACCAGCAGCGCGGCGCACTTCGACCTGCGGGTCGGGGGTTTGTTCGCCCAGTTTCTGGGTGATGATGCGGCGGATGGCCTCGGGTGTGTTGCCCGCAGCGCGGATGCGGCCCGCGTAGGGAATAAAGATAAAGCCTGCGCCATCGACCTGCACTTCTTCGAGCAGGGTGGCCGGCGCGCCTTCGACGCCCAAAAGCGGGTCATCCACGTTCTCGTAAACGGTGATGCCGAGGATGTCGCCCGGTTGGATCGTGTCAGAGCCGACCCGGCCTGCGTTTTTAAAGCTTTCGGAAAAGCCAAGCGCGGGGGCCACGGCGGTGGCACGGGTGACGCGGTCGTTCACGCTGACGACAAAGGCATCGCCCTCGCGTTGAACGGAGCCTGCATAGATTTGCCGCTTGTTCGGCCCGACCTGTGGCAAACCACAAGATGAGATGACGGCCACTGCCGCCAGTGCTGCGACGGGACGCGCCCACCGGAAAGATACGGATTTCACTGCCCGGTCTCCTCGACCTGAAATATCTGCCTCGAAATCGCCAATTGTTTTGGCGTATTACTTTGCAACTTAGCGCAGCCTAACAAAAAAATCTACAGGCCGGAATGGGTTAACTCAGGTGACGACCCGCAACTGTTGCCGAGGGGCCGCGGTGCCCTGTTCCAGCGCGTCATATGGATCGTCGGGCGCGAGCATCATATCGACCACTTGGCGCAGCAATTGCCGCCGCCCCCGCGCGGCATAGAACCCGCCCGGAACCTGAGAAGTTTCAAGGAGATAGCGGCGGTAGTCCTTATAGGCGCGGTTGTCGGGGCGGCTGGCCGTGGCAAAGAAATCCGGCAAAGGCTGGTCCGACACGAATTCTGGCTGGGAATAGACCGCCCGGCCAAAGACCTTGAGGGGGATGCCGCGCCAAAGCACCTGTTGCCCGGCGGTAGAGTTCACCGTGACCGCGCTGCGGGTGTCGTTCAAAAGCTGTGCCAGCTTGCCGCCGCGCACGAAATGCACCCGGTCTGAAACGCCGAAGGCACGTGCCAGCCGTTTGACATCGCGCCGCACGGGGACGCGGCCATCCTCCAACGGATGCGCCTTGATGACGAGGTGGTGGTGCTGCGGCGCGCCCTTGGCAAAGCCTTCGATCACCAACTCTAGGAAATCGGCCATCGTGTCGAAGGGCGAATGCATCTGGAAAGAGGAATCATGCTCCAGTTGCAGCAGCGCCAGATGATAGGGAAAGCCGCCCAGCCGGATTTTTAGCGTCGCCAGCAAACGGTCGGCGGCCAGCACCGGCATCAGCAGCAGGCGCTTGAGGTAGAGGCGGAATTCCTTGGTCACCGGCAGGCTGCGGTGGGGTTTGAAATTGCGGTAGTCGCCGTTTCGGAACATTACGAACCAATGGTAAAGCGCGCCGTAAAAGATGTGGTGCCGCATGTCGCCCCAGTGGCCGGGGGGCAGCGGGGCTTCCATGTCCGAGCGCGCCAGCGCTGCCTGCATCTGCGGAATGGTCATCTCCATTAGGCGCGAGTTGCCGTTTGAGCCGCCGCGCTCATAGGTGACCCAATAGGGCCGCATATAGCCTTCCTCGAAAACATGCACGGTGATGCCGCGGCGCTTGGCTTCGGCCACTGCTTCGGCGTGGATGGGGCGTGTATCGCCGTAAAGCACGATGTCGGTGACCTGCTTTTCGTCCAGTAGGGTGGCGAAAACGCTCGGCCAATCCTCAACCGTGCCGCGATAGGGGATGTAGGTCGACGGATGAAACCAAAAGGCCCGATCGCCCGCGTTGAAGCCTACACGCCAGACCTCAGCGCCCGCCCGGCGCAGCATCTTGCCCAGACTGTTGAAGAAAGGCCCATGCGGGCCTTGCAGGAACAGGAAGGTGCGGGCGGGGGCAGCGGTCACGGTCATACGGGTCCTAAATCGGCGTGTTTTACCCTTAACCACCATATAATAGGGGCGACAATGTGGCGTCACCCGCTCTTGCCTGTGGCGGTGCGCGGGTTTACCACTGCGCCAAACTGCAAAGGAGCCTACCCCATGTTTACCGGCATTATCACAGACGTTGGCAGCGTGACCAAGCTGGAGCAGGAAGGCGACCTGCGCGCGCGCATTCAGACCGGCTATGATACCAGCAGCATCGACATGGGCGCCTCCATCGCCAGCGACGGGGTCTGCCTGACGGTCGTGGGGCTGGGCGATGATTGGTACGAGGTGCAGATCAGCGCCGAAACGGTAGCTAAGACCAACCTTGGCCAGCATTGGGCCGAAGGGCGGCGCGTGAACCTTGAACGCGCGTTGAAGGTGGGCGATGAGCTGGGCGGGCATATCGTCTCGGGCCATGTCGATGGCGTGGCCGAGATTACCGAGATGAAAGATGAGGGCGACAGCACCCGCGTGACGCTGCGCGCGCCGAAGGATTTGGCACGGTTCATCGCGCAAAAGGGCTCGGTCGCGCTGAACGGCACCTCGCTCACTGTGAATGATGTCGATGGCTGCGATTTTGGCATCAATTTTATTCCGCATACTAAAGAGGTGACGACTTGGGGCGACGCCAAGGTTGGCGATCTGGTCAACCTCGAAATCGACACGCTGGCGCGCTACGTCGCGCGGCTGAACGAGATGTGACGCGGCGCCCTTCGGGGCGCGCTCTGGCCAAGCGGCGCGGGTCAGGCTAAGAGCCGGGCAACAGATAGATGGAAAGCAGCCGATGCAATTTGACAAACCCGGACCGGTCGAGACAGGGCTGAGCGACGCGATTTCGCCGATCGAAGACATCATCGAAGACGCGCGCCAAGGTCGCATGTTCATTCTGGTGGACCATGAGGACCGCGAGAACGAAGGCGATCTGGTGATCCCGGCGCAGTTTGCCGATGCCGCGGCGATCAATTTCATGGCGACCCATGGGCGCGGGCTGATCTGCCTGCCGATGACCTCGGCGCGGGTCGATCATCTGGGTCTGCCGATGATGGCGGTGAACAATTCGTCTCGGCATGAAACGGCCTTTACCGTCAGTATCGAAGCGCGTGAGGGTGTCAGCACAGGCATCTCTGCCGCCGACCGTGCGCTGACCGTGGCAGTCGCGATCTCGGAACAATCCGGTTCGGCGGATATCGCCACCCCCGGCCATGTTTTCCCGCTGCGCGCCCGCGATGGTGGCGTGCTGGTACGGGCAGGCCATACCGAAGCCGCGGTCGATATTTCGCGCCTTGCGGGGCTGCACCCTTCCGGCGTGATCTGCGAGATCATGAAGGACGACGGCGAAATGGCGCGTCTGCCCGATCTGGTGGAATTCGCCGCCGAACACGGGCTGAAAATCGGCACGATCAGCGATCTGATCACCTATCGCCACAAACACGACAACCTGCTGGTGGAACGTAACAGCCGCACCGTGACCTCGGCTTATGGTGGAGACTGGCAGATGCGGGTGTTCTCTGACCAGATTACCGGCACCGACCATGTGGTGCTGACCAAGGGCGATATCTCAACCCCCGAGCCGGTGCTGATCCGGACCCATGCGATCAACGCGCTGGAAGACATTCTGGGCCTTGGCCCCAGCCCGGCGGATGAGCTGCCGCGTGCCATGCAGATCATCGCTGATGAGGGCCGCGGCGCTGTTGTGCTGTTCCGCGATCCTTACCCGCGCCTCAAGCTGGACCCAGAGGATGACGACCGCCCGCGCACCATCAAACGCACCGGGCTGGGCGCGCAGATCCTGTCGTCGATGGGCCTGCATGAGTTGGTCCTGCTGACCGACAATCCCGACACGCGCTATCTGGGCCTTGATGCCTATGCGCTGGAAATCGTGGGCACCCGGCCCATCACCACGGAGTAATCGCCATGGCTTCCGCCGAAGAACACACCATCCTGCCGCGCCCGGAATTTGATGAGCCGGTGAAGCTGCTGATCGTCGTTTCGCCCTATTATTCGGACATCGCGAACGGCATGCTGACCGGCGCCAAGGCCGAGTTGGAGGCCGCAGGCGCCAGTTACGAGGTGGTCGAGATGCCCGGCGCGTTGGAGATTCCCACCGCCATCGGCATTTCCGACCGGGGCAGTAATTTCGACGGTTATGTCGCTTTGGGTTGTGTGATCCGGGGCGAGACGACGCATTATGAAACCGTCTGCAACGACAGCAGCCGCGCCTTGCAACTGCTTGGTCTGCAAGGGCTTTGCATCGGCAATGGCATTCTGACGGTCGAGAACAAGAAGCAGGCCGAAGTCCGCGCCGACCCTGAGGGGCAAAACAAAGGTGGCGGGGCGGCGGCTGCGGCCTTGCATCTTATCGCGCTCGCTCGTAAATGGGGCCGCCAGAGCAAGGGCATCGGGTTCAAGCCATTCGGGCAAGACACTTTGATGGCCGGCGACACGGATGGATCAAACCTCGCATGACCAGCAACGCGCTTTCGGGCAATCAGAAACGTAAGATGAAGTCGGCCTCGCGGCTCTATGCCGTGCAGGCGCTGTTCCAGATGGAACATTCCGCGCAGACGGTCGATGTCGTGCGTCACGAGTTCATCGACCACCGTTTCGGCGCCGTCTATGAGGGTGACGAAATGCAGGAGGGGGATGTCGATCACTTCTCTCGCGTGCTTGAAGATGCGGTGAACTACCAGGCACCGATCGACCAGATGGCCAACCGTGCCATCGTCGCCAAATGGGCCATCGCCCGGATCGACCCGACCCTGCGCGCGCTGTTCCGCGCCGCGGGTGCCGAGCTCCGCCATGACGATACGCCGCCGCGTGTGGTGATCAAGGAATACGTCGACGTGGCGCATTCGTTCTTCCCCGAAGGGCGCGAGCCGAGCTTTGTGAACGCCGTGCTTGACCACATGGCCCGCGAGGCCCGTCCCGAAGCGTTTTAAACGCAAGGGAAAGTGGCCCCGAGGGGCCATCAACCACATCATAATCTTGGGAAAAGTGACGGGAACCGCGCCTGCCGCTGCTGTTTTATATTCCCGAGGACCTGTATGTACAGGTGGGCGCCAGGTAACCGAACCAGGGCTCGGACAGAGCCAGCTCCCTCGGATTTGCTTAAGGCCACTGGAATGTAACGTTCACGAACAGGGCAGAACCCGTCCACCCCGATGTAGGCGGCGCAGGGGGCTGCGGCAAGGGGGCGAAGGTGGATTTGCAAAACTTCTGCGCTCCGCTCAGTCCTCAGAAGGGATAAAGCCATAGCGGCGCAGCTCTTCCGGCAGCAGCACGTAGATTTCATCGGGCGGGGTGACCAGCGCATGCTGCATCACCAGCGGGTCTACCCCCATGTCATCCAGATAGCGCATCACCTCTCCTTGGCCGCGCTGGATATCCTCAACGGCGACAAAGGCGGGCAGAATCGTGCTTTCGCCAAAGTAATGCTGATGTACCCCGACCGAGGCGCTGTCGGGGACCGTGCGTGCTTCGCCTGCGGCCAGCAGGTAAGGGCAGGCGGAATAGCAGATGTCGCCCTCACGCAGCGCGGTGTCAAACCCTTCGCGGCGCAGGTAGCGGCCCAGTTCCAGCGCATCGCGGACCGACCCGCCGGGGGAGTTGAGATAGATTTCCTCGGGCGCGGGGGAAAGCTCGGCCAGTTGCTTGGCGATCCGCTCTGCATCGCCTGCTTCGATGGTGCCTTCCAGCAATGCCGCGCGGCCGCCAGAGACGGGCGTGAGGATCAGCCGGTCGGGCAGGGCGGTATCGGGCATCGGCTGGCCGGGATTTGGCGCGCGTTCGGGGCGAAAGCGGCGGGTCTGGTCGCCGGGGCGGATGGGCTCGGTCAGTTCCGGTGCGCGCGGGCCAAAGCCGGGCAGGCGCAGCCCTTCGCCCAAATCGCCCCAGAACAGCAGCACCGCGAGGCCCAGTTGAAAGATCAGCACGCCGATCAGCACCCGCCCGACGATGGGCGGGCGGCGGTTGCCTTCCAGTTTCTCCGAAGTCTCCTCGCTCATGTGCTTTTTATCGGCGTGACGTGGCCGGGGGCGTCTTCACGCACGCTCTCATCGGGCAAAGGGGCGGCTTCGGCGGTGGGGCGTCTGTGGGCGGGGCTTTCTTGCATCGCCACATCGACATCGCGCACGGCGGCCAGTGCTGCGCGCAGCTCGGCAAGGGTCAGCGTGTCTTCGACCGCGGCCCCCTCGCGGCCAGAGCGGATCGCGCCTTGGGTAATGGCGAGGATCATCACCAGCACGGCGGGCAACAGGTCAATCGCAATCGCACCGGCCCAAGAGGGCACGAAGTTGCGCGCATAGAGGATCACCGCATCGGCGCTGGAAATCGGGGTATAGGTCGTGTCGGCGGCGGGCGGCATGGCCTGCACATCCTGCGCCGCGCGTTCCAATGTCGCTGCGCGCTGCGCCAGCACTTCGAGCACCGAGGTGATCGTTGCGCCCTGCGCGCCGCGCTGTTCTTCGTTGCTGCCGTCCAGTTCCGGCAGCACGACGGAGGCCGCCAAATCCTGCGCCGCGCGTTCAACCAGTGGTGCCACCGAAAGTTGCCGCAAACGGGTGATCAGACCGGCAAGGCGCACGGCCTGTTCGGAAAACTCGACCGAGCGTGCTTGGACCGGGCCGGGCTCTACCGTCAGCGCGCGCATCCGGCTGAGGATTTGGTTTCCTTCGGCAAAGGCATCATTCACCAGCGGGGTCTGCGTGGCGATCTGCGCCTCTAGCCCTGCCAATTCCGCCGATTTCTGCCGCAGGACGCGGAAGACCGCGCCGCGCCCGGCAAGGCCCGAAAGGCTGCCTGCGGCCTCTTGTTCGCTCAGGTCCTCGAAACTCTGTCTGACCCGCGCCACGTCACGCTCAAGCCCTTGAGCGGAAAGAGCGATTTCATGGGTGCGCTCCAGCGCGCCTTGGTAGTCCTGCACCGTCTCGGCCAGATGCTGTTCGACCGCCGCCGACCCGGCCAGCGCCGCGGCGTTCAGCCAACTCGACATCGCGATGATCGCCACAGAGCCGAGACCCATCGCCCCCAAAAGCCCCATCCGCGCCCGTGTCGTGCGCACGGCAGGGAAGAGCCGCAGGAGATAGGACCAAAAGACGAAGATACCGACCGAAACCGCCACGGAATAGGCGATCGCGGCAAAGGCCGACATGGCGCCGTTGTCATCGAGCAGTGAGGAGACGCCGAGGTAGGTGTAGATGCCCGAGGCCACGGCGAGGACACCAAGCGCCGTGCCAGAGAATGTGTCGAGCCATGTCAAATGGCCCTCTAATTCACGGGCATAGCGCACCCCGCGCGCCTGTGTCTCACTCATCGGTTCGCGTTGTGCCATGGGCCCCCCTCGCTTTGCTTGTTTGAAGATAGGGGGTTGTGGGGGAAATACCAAACTTTCCGGTTTGGGCTCTTGCGAATGTTCACTAAATGTTCATACTTGTCGCTATGATGGAAAACGAGATACGACAGTTCCAACCCGGTCAGCTTCTGGCGCGGGGGGTGATGCGGCATTTGGCCGATCTGGGTTTCGCCTCTGTTGAGGAACTGGTGCCAACGCGCGGCCTGCGGGTGGACGTGATGGCACTTGGCCCGAAGGGGGAGATTTGGATCGTCGAATGTAAATCCTGCCGCGCCGATTTCATGGGCGACGCAAAATGGGAGGGCTATTTGGAATGGGCGGACCGGTTCTTTTGGGCCGTCGACAGTGATTTTCCGGTAGAGCTGCTGCCGGAGGAAAGCGGCCTTATCATCGGTGACGCCTATGGGGCCGAGATTGTGCGAATGAGCGACGAGACCAAGCTTGCGCCCGCCCGGCGCAAGGTGATGGTGCAAAAGTTCGCGACCCATGCCGCCCGGCGCCTGCACCGGCTGCGCGATCCAGATATGGCGCCGAACTGGTCTTGATAGTGGGGCTGAGCGCAGTTTTTGCTTCGAAAGTAGTGCCTTGGCAGAGCGCTGGAAGAACGCAATGCCCTGCGGGCTGCCTGTCCCTCAAGGGGGCTTAACGCCCCTTTTTGCCCGCGCGGTTCGCTGCGGCCATGATTTCTTCGGCGATTTCGCGGGCTTCCTCGGGCGTGAAATCCATCGGAATTTCAACGCCGTCCCCTTCGACAAAAAGGCGGACCATGCCTTTGTCGGTCGGGCCGATTTGCAGGTTTGCTTCGATATCGCGTTCGGTGTCGATGCCCATGGGAGCCTCCGGTTTGGTGGGGCTTATCGCTAGCGCGGAGTGGCGGAAAAGGCAAGGGATCTTGCGGTGTTGCGGGACTGTGGCGACCGGGATTCGGCATGGTGCGGATGCGTGCGGGAAACGCTGACCCTCTATGCGGCACGTGGTGGGCTCTGATGCCGTTTTTTGGCACACCTCTGAGCCGAAAGGGCTGAACAAGGCGCGGTGTAGGGGCAGGGGCGCAAGAACCAGTGGCCAGCCACCGAAGTTTCCCCCGGAAAAGGCGATGGTCGGGAAGACGTGAAAATTCTGCCGAAAACCGACCATTCTTCTGTCCCTGAGGTCTTGCATTCCTCTGCCACGGGCGCTAAATCCGCCCCAGTGCCGCCTTAGCTCAGTTGGTTAGAGCGCTTGATTGTGGATCAAGAGGTCCCTGGTTCGAGACCAGGAGGTGGTACCATCCCCCCCCCCACTTTTCGTGCATCGGCCACTCTTTCCAGTGAGACTAGCGCCTTTCCGCGAGGGCTGGCCGCGTAGTGCCGCGCCGGCGTTTCCACGCTAACCCATAGAATCTAAGCCTTTTCTGGAACGTTCACCCTCAGCTTTCGTTGTAACCACAGCAATTNACGAAAGAGGAGAGAGACANGAAAACGCTCACAGCCAGCACCCTTGCCNTGACAATCGCAGGCACCGCCGCTTTCGCAGANGCCCATATGGTCGACCATTCCAACCTCGACAGTGTGGCGATGAACGAGATGCGCNGCGATCTGATCCGCTCGCGGGATATCACNGGNGGAGAGATNTNCACCATCAACGAAGCCNGCGANGAATGGAGCCCCAACACGGCATATTCCGAAATCGGCACCGACTGGAACGAGATCGGTGAGATCGAAGACATCGTTCTGTCCAAAAATGGCCAAATGGTCGGTATCGTGGCCGAAGTCGGTGGTTTCCTTGATATCGGTGACAAACATGTCATGATTTCTACGCCCGACGTGAACCTCGTGGCCGTCGACGACCAAACCTATGCCTATGTTACCCGTCTGAGCGAAGAAAAACTGGAAGCGCTGCCCAGCGTTGACGAAGGTTTCTGGGACTGATCTGAACGGTTAACTCTTTGCCGAAAGAGTTTTGACCCCGGCGTGGCGCCGTCCACGCCGGGGTTTTTTCATGGATGGCGTTAGCCCAACTTCATCACGATGCAGGTGGTTGAGCCGGTGGCATAGAGTTTGCCATCCTCGACCCCGCGTATTTCACCATGCGCCACACCGGTGGAGCGGCCTACGTGATCGGTCACGCCGATGCAGTCGATCTCCATCCCCAAGGGCAGGCCCCGCAGGATATTAATCTTGTATTCCAAAGTGGTATAGACCGAGCCGCGCGGCACTTTCGTCATCACCGCGCAGGCCATCGCCGAATCGAGCAGCGTGCCGTACCAGCCGCCATGCACCGTGCCCATCGGGTTGGTCATGGCGAAGCTCGGCGCGCCGCGAAAAACAATGCGGCCTTCTTCGACCGAATGCAGCGCATAGCCCATGGTTTGGCCAATGGGCGGGCCGGGGTTGGTGCCGTCGAGGATGGCCTGCATGAACTCCAGCCCCGACAGTTTCAGGGCCTCGGATTGGGACAAAAGGTCAGCAGGGCTTTGGGCGATGCGGGGCATGGTCTTCTCCGGCAGATGAATTTCGCCGGAGGATACGCCCGAGCGGGGCAGGGGCAAGCCCCTGCGCCCGAGGTGCCAAGTTTACGCGACGTCCGACAGATCAACCTGCGGCGTCACACCGATGGCGCGGCAAACATCGCGGGTCAGTTCGGCGCGGTTGAGCGTGTAGAAATGCAGTGCGTCCACGCCCTCGTCGATCAATTCGCTGCACAGTTCGGTGCACATGGCTTGCGCCAGCAGGTCATGACGGTCATCGCGGATCGCCGCTTCATAGGCTTGGTCGACCCATTCCGGGATGGGCGTGCCACATTTGACGGCGAATTTGCGGGCTGAGGTCCAGTTGACCACTGGCAGGATGCCCGGCGTGATCGGCTTGTCGATGCCCGCTTTGACGCAGGCGTCGCGGAAGCGCAGAAAGGTATCGGCTTCAAAGAAGAACTGGGTCAACGCCTCGTCCGCGCCCGCGTCGAACTTGCGTTTCAGCCAATCGATATTGGCCTGCTGGTCGGCCGCTTCGGGGTGCGGGTCGGGGTAGGCGCCCACTCGGATGGTGAATTTGCCGGTTTTCGCCAGCGCCTCGATCAACTCGCAGCTATCGGCAAAACCGTCTGGATGCGGCTCGAACTTGTCGGTGCCCGCCTGCGGATCGCCGCGCAGGGCGACGATGTCTTTGATGCCCGCTTCGGCGAATTTATCGGCGACTTCCATGGTTTCCGCGCGGCTGGCCCCCACGCAGGTCAGGTGCCCGGCGACAGGCAGACCGGAGGTACGGTGCAGCACATGGGCCGAATCATGGGTCAGATCCCGGGTCGTGCCACCCGCGCCATAGGTGACCGAGAAGAAACGCGGCGCCAGTGGGGCCAGCGCCTGAGCTGCATCCCACAGTTTGAACGCCGCGCCAACGGTGCGGGGCGGGAAGACTTCGAAGGAAACGGCAGGCGTGGTCATTGAGAGATCCTTTTGGCGGTTTCACGTCTTGTCTCACATCTAGCCTTGTGAGACAAACTCATAACATTCATCTTGAACATGAGTAATGCCTCACATGCACATTGAGTTCCGTCACCTGCGCACAATCAAGGCCATTCACGAGGCGGGCGGGCTGGCCCGCGCGGCGGATCAGATGAATATCACGCAATCGGCGTTAAGTCATCAGGTGAAGGGNTTGGAGGATCAGGCNGGGGTTGAGTTGTTTGTCCGGCGCTCAAAACCGTTGAAGCTNTCGCCCGCCGGGCAGAGNNTNTTGAANCTGGCGCAGCAGGTNTTGCCNCAGGTCGAAGCNTTGCAAGATGAATTNTCGGGGNTGNGGGCAGGCAGCACGGGGCGGATGCATATNGCCATTGAATGNCACGCTTGTTTCGAGTGGCTTTTCCCGGTGTTGGANCAGTTCCGGCGGCATTGGCAGGATGTNGATGTNGATATCCGCCCNGGTCTGGCATTTGACGCGCTGCCCGCTCTGCTGCGCGAAGAGGTTGATCTGGTGGTGTCATCGGATCCCGAAGAACTGCCGGGGGTCGAGTTTGTCGAACTCTTTGATTACAATCCGGTTTTCGTNGCGTCGCAAAGCCACCCTCTGGCCGAGAGACCCTTTGTGGAGGCGGCTGATTTTCGTGGTGAGACGCTCATTACCTACCCGGTGGAACGGACGCGACTGGATGTGTTCAGCCAGTTGTTGATCCCCGCCAAGGTCGAGCCTGCAGCGATCCGACAGGTNGAGCTAACGGCGGTGATCTTGCTATTGGTGGCGTCCAATCGCGGGGTGTCGGTCCTGCCGGACTGGGTGGTGCGCGAGGTGAAATATTCGTCGGATTACGTCACGCGGCCTTTGACGGCGCAGGGTATAACGCGGCGGCTTTATGCGGCGGTGCGCAAGGATGATCTGGGCAAACCGTTTATGGATGAGTTGTTGAAACTGGCCGGGCAAGAGGCGCGGAAGTTGCAGCGGGCCTAGGNGGCGTTGCTGAGGGGCAGCNCCTNGCCTCATCAAATCGCCTACCCGGGGNACGGGCNGGCGATGGCCCGGCGCCTGCGGCTAGTTTCCGGGCCAAAGCTATGCGCAATGCTTACTTTACCTTAACGATAGCCTTGCCAGTATTGCCGCCATTCAGCATGTCGATGAACGCCTGCGGCGCATTCTCTAGCCCCTCGGTGATGTCCTCTTTCACCTTCACACGTCCATCCGCGACCATCGGGGCCACCTCGCGGTGGAACTCCGGCATGCGGTTCCAGTGGTTCGAGATGATGAAGCCGCGCACGGTGAGGAAATTCACCAAAATTGTTCGCCACAGCCGCGGCGCGGTGAGGCCAGCGCCCTCCGCGTCGGCACCAAGCCCGCCCGCGTTGTACCACGCGATCATGCCGCAAAGCGGGATACGGCCATGCGGGTTCATCAGCGGCAGTACCGCATCCAGCACTTTGCCGCCGACGTTTTCGTAATAAATATCAACGCCATCCGGCGCGGCCTCTTTCAGCGCGGCGCGCAGGGATTTGGCGTCGTCATAGGCGCGGTGGTCAAGACAGATGTCAAAGCCGAAGTCGCGCGTGGCGATCTTACATTTCTCGGCCCCGCCCGCGATGCCGACGGTGCGCAGCCCTTTGGCCTTGGCCAACTGCCCCACCATCGACCCGACAGGCCCCGTGGCGGCCGCGACGACAAGCGTCTCACCCTCTTCCGGCTGGCCGATTTCGTTCAGCCCGTACCAACCGGTCAATCCGGGCATCCCCAGCACACCAAGCGAGGCGGTGATCGGCACGGCTTCGGCGTCGACCTTTTGGCACTGCTTGGCCGGGGCAACGCCGTGGGTCGCCCATCCAAAGGCACCAAAGGCAAAATCGCCAACGTTAAAGCTTGGATCATTGGAGGCGACCACCTTGCCGACGCTGCCGCCCTCCATGAGCCCGCCAATAGGCACCGGCTGCGCATAGGATTTCGCATCATCCATGCGGCCCCGCATATAGGGATCAAGCGACATGTAGTGCACTTCGACCAATATTTCCCCGTCGCCCGGCTGGGGCATATTCGCGCTTTCNAGGCGGAAGTTNTCAGGNGTNGGCGCNCCGTCNGGGCGGCTGGCGAGGACGATTTTTTNCATCTGGTCNGACATGGGATTTCCTTCGGGCTGATTGCTTTGGGTCCAAGGTGTCACCTTGTGCTTTTAAAACAACCCGCACGCTGCGTAAGAATGCCCCAGCGGCCTAGGTTTCTGCCCCCTTGGCAATTGCGCTCTTGCGCCCTATACGTCCCGCCTTATCCATCAAAGGGCGCGAACAATGATCGGCAGTGCGAATCTNAACATCATGATCAANGCGGCACGCAAAGCGGGGCGTGCATTGGTCAAGGATTTCCGCGAGGTCGAGAACCTTCAGGTCTCGGTCAAAGGTGCGGGCGATTTCGTGACCAAAGCCGACATTGGCGCCGAGAAGATCATCAAAGACGACCTGATGGGCGCGCGCCCGACCTACGGCTGGCTGGCCGAAGAGGGCGGCGAGGAAGAGGGCCAAGACCCAACGCGCCGTTGGATCGTCGACCCGCTGGATGGCACGACCAACTTCTTGCACGGCCTGCCGCATTGGGCCGTCTCCATCGCGTTGGAGCATAAGGGCGAAATCGTTGCCGGGGTGGTTTTCGACCCTGCCAAGGATGAGATGTTCTTTGCCGAAAAAGGCACTGGCGCTTGGATGAACGAAAGCCGCCTGCGCGTGTCGGGCCGTCACCGCATGATTGAATCGATCTTTGCCACGGGCTTGCCTTTCGGTGGCCGTGCCGATCTTCCCGAAACGCTGAAGGATCTGGGCCGTCTTTTGCCCGTTTGCGCCGGTGTGCGCCGCTGGGGTGCGGCTTCGCTTGATCTGGCTTACGTCGCTTCGGGCCGCTACGATGGGTTTTGGGAACGTCGTTTGAAGCCGTGGGACGTGGCCGCAGGCATGTTGATCGTCAAAGAGGCCGGTGGCCTTGTCGAGGCGATCCGTCCTGAGCGCAATATCCTGCAGCACGGCGAGATTATCTGCTCGAACGAGCCGATATATTCGACCTTCGCCAAAACGATCCGCGGCTGATTATTCGATCGCTACCGTCTGGCGCAATTCGCCGGTCAACTGGTCAAAGATCAGGATCTCATCCGCATCCGTCACCACCGCATACCAGCCGCGCCCTTGCGTAAATGCCTGGGCGCTGCTGCCATCGGGCAGGGTAATGCTGCGCGGCATGGTCGGGCCTTGATCGCTCAGACGGGTGACAAGCACGAAGATCAGCACTAGAACCCCGCCAATCATCACGACGGTCAAGACCGTCACCATCCGCCGCAGAAACCGCAGGTTCGCCGGTTCATCAGGGTTGTTCGTGTCCATGTCTCACCGCCGCATTGATTTCATTCTGGGCGATAGCCCGCCCGCCCGTCTTGATAAGGCGCTGGCCCGCGATGTGCCAGAGGAAGCGAACCTGTCGCGCACGCGATTGGGCCGGTTGATCGCCGACGGGGCCGTGACGCTGGACGGTGTCAAAGTCCAAGACCCCCGCGCCAAAGTGGCAGAAGGGCAGGCGGTGCAGATCACGGTGGAAGAAGCGGCAGAGAGCCACATCCTGCCCGAAGATATCCCCCTGTCGGTGGTGTTCGAAGATGACGACCTGATCGTGATCGACAAACCAGCGGGCATGGTGGTGCATCCCGCCCCGGGCTCGCCTTCCGGCACGCTGGTTAACGCATTGTTAGCACACTGTGGCGATGATCTCTCGGGCGTGGGCGGGATGAAGCGGCCCGGCATCGTGCACCGGATTGACAAGGACACCACGGGACTGCTGGTTGTCGCCAAATCCGACGCGGCGCATCACGGGCTGGCGGCGCAGTTCGAAAAACATACGGTTGAGCGGTATTATCAAACGCTTGTCTACGGTGTGCCGGATGCCAATGACCCGCGTCTGCGCGGTGTTAAGGGCGCATCCTTTGAGGCGGGAAACATCCTGCGTATGACCACCCAACTGGCGCGGCACAAGACCGACCGCCAGCGGCAGGCGGTGCTGTTCCAAGGCGGCCGCCACGCCGTAACCCGCGCCCGCACGGTTGAACGTTTTGGCACGCCACCCGTTCTGGCACTGCTGGAATGCTGGCTTGAAACGGGGCGCACGCACCAGATCCGCGTGCATATGTCTCACGCGGGCCACGGTTTGGTGGGGGATGCGACCTATGGCGGGCGGCGCAAGCTGGCCAANNCGGCCTTGCCCGAGGCCACCGCCGAGGCCATCCGCGCCTTCCCCCGTCAAGCGCTGCACGCCGCTGTTTTGGGCTTTGAGCATCCGGTGACGGGCGAAAACCTGCGGTTTGAAGCGCCTTTGCCGGCCGATATGGCGGCGCTGTTGCAATTGCTCCGTGAAGGGCCCGCAAGCCCGTCGGCATGACCCCGCCACCTCAGGGAACCGCCCTAGGATTGATTACGTTCTGTTCACAGAAGCTGTGCAATCATGAACAAAAGCGTGAAGGCTTCTGTCTTGAAAGCACGAAGGGGGCCGCCCATATTGCATGTTAAGCGAAATAACATAGGCCCCGATCAAACTGGGGAAAGGGACAAGACATGGCAAATTATGCAAATCTGCCCGCACCGACACCAGAAGGCGGGCTGAACCGCTATATGCAAGAGATCCGCAAGTTCCCGCTGTTGGAGCCTGAGGAAGAATACATGCTGGCCAAACGTTGGGTCGAGGAACAAGATACCGAAGCCGCGCACCGCATGGTCACGTCGCACCTGCGTCTTGCTGCGAAAATCGCGATGGGCTACCGGGGCTATGGGCTGCCGCAGTCCGAGGTGATCTCGGAAGCGAATGTCGGCCTGATGCAGGCGGTCAAACGTTTCGATCCGGAGAAGGGCTTCCGCCTTGCGACCTACGCGATGTGGTGGATCCGCGCGTCGATTCAGGAGTATATCCTGCGGTCGTGGTCGCTGGTGAAACTTGGCACGACTTCGGGTCAGAAGAAGCTGTTTTTCAACCTGCGTAAGGCAAAGAACAAGATCGGTGCCTTGGAAGAAGGCGATCTGCGCCCCGAAAACGTGACAGAGATTGCGACCCAACTGGGCGTGACCGAAGCTGAAGTCGTTTCGATGAACCGGCGGATGTCGGGCGGGGATGCCTCGCTCAACGCCACCGTCGGGTCCGAAGGCGAAGGCACGATGCAGTGGCAAGATTGGTTGGAGGACGAAGACGCCGACCAAGCGGGCGACTATGCGGAACGTGACGAGTTGGAAACCCGGCGTGAGATGTTGGCCGAAGCCTTGGACGTGCTGAACGACCGTGAAAAGGACATTCTGACCCAACGCCGCCTGTCGGATGAAACGGTCACTTTGGAAGACCTGTCGTCGCAATATGATGTCAGCCGCGAACGTATTCGCCAAATCGAAGTGCGTGCTTTTGAAAAGTTGCAGAAGCGCATGCGCGACCTGGCGAAAGAAAAAGGCATGATGGCGGCCAGCTAATTCTCGGTCAGCTTAACATAGATGGCCCCGCTCGCAGGAGCGGGGCTTTTTTACGTCTGGCTTGGGCCGGCAAGCCTACCTTCGATTTCCGCAATCTGTTCAAAGCAGACGGCAAGGGTGCCGCTCTTCATCGCGCGGGCCGCGGTTTGTAGCACCTCACGCAGATGCGCAATCTGGGCCTGTGGCTGGGTTTCGAAATCCCGCAGCGACCACCTGAGCAGGCGCCAATAGGCCGCGCGAAAAGCATCACTGAGGATCGGGTTCTCAATCATCTCGGATAAGGCATTCAAAAGCTGGGCGCGTATCTCGAAAAACGCCTCGGCTTGGTCCAGCTGGCTGATGTCCATCATCCCCAAAAGCCCGGCCAGCGACATGAATTGCGTGGGCGGCGCAGGGCTAGAGGGGGCGCATTTGGCCGCGGCCTCGATAATCGCGGCTGCTGCGCAGATATCGTCAGCGCGCATCGACTCCTCCAAGGGCGTCACGACAGAGCCGACACCGGATTTAACGGCGATCATCCGTTCATAGGCCAACCGTTGCAGCGCTTGTCGGATCGGCGTGCGGGAGACGCCAAATCGCTGCGCTAAGGCCACCTCGTGCAACATNCCATCCGCGATGTCGCGATTCAGGCAGATATCCGCCCGGAGCGTGTCAGCAATCGCTGCGCTGGATTTGACTTGGTTGAGCATCGCCCGGCGTCCTTCGGTCTGTTCACATCTTGCCTGATTAACATGTATACAGGTGTCGCTGCGCTTACTCAAATTTTATGGATGCTGTTATGTCTGGCAATCTGCCTTTTTTCGATCCCGAAGCGACCTCGATACGCGCCGTCATCCCGACCCCGCGCGGGGGGCATCTGGCGATGACCGGCTTTCCGGGGCTGTTGACCCATGTCGATGGCTCNGCCTATCTCGATCCGCATCAAATGGTCGAAACCTTGGAAGGGTTGCGTGCGACCGGCGCGCGCCAATTGCTCATCCTGACTGAGGAAGCAGAACTTCCCAAGGGGGCGTTTCCTTTGATTTCAGAGGTTTCTCAACCCCTTGGCCTGACGCTTTCTTTCGCGGCGATCCAAGATTTCAATGTGCCCGGCGACGCTTTCCTGACGCAATGGCCGGAACGTCGGGCCGGTTTTGAGCAGGCGCTGGCGGCTGGGGAGACGGTGGCCCTGTCGTGCCAATACGGGGCGGGCCGTAGCGGAGTTATTGCGGCATGGTTGCTAATAGGGTGCGGTCTGGCGGCGGCTGACGCCATCGCCTTGGTGCGCGCTCACTTTCCTGAGGCAATCGAGAATCGGCTTCAGGAAAGGTGGCTCCTAGACGTCGAAAAGGTGGGTTAGGCGCTGCATTCGCATAGATTATGTGAAAAAAGATTGTCGAATTATACGATTGCCCCATTGTCGGCAAGTTGTCGCCACATTCTTGCCACAATTGGATCGGACAACATGTATACAGGTTGGGCAAACAGCGGAACCTCCCGAGGGAACGCAACAGCCCACAGAAGGGGAAGACTAACGAACAGACGAGTAGAAAGAGGATTAGACATGCAAAGCCGCTCCATCGCGCCAGAAACATCCGGCCCCATCGCATCCCTCAGCGCAGGTGACATTATCCGCCGTAGGCGCGGCTATGAACCCGTTACCGTCTGTCATCCTTCCGATGAATTTCCCGCTGTTCTAAACATTTGCAGCGCGTGTTTCCACAGTGTCCACCATGACCGCGACTTTGGCAGGGTGGAGGCGGTGGTCGAGGTGACCTATACGCACCATCCGCGNGCCATGCCGCANACNGTGTACCTGCGCACCAACGTGCCNCTGCGCCCNGCNGGGCAGCGCCAAGAGCTTCGCCAACGGCTNATNCAAAGTGCCGTTACCCTGTCCGTCCTGATCAATCGTCNAAATNNAGGAGATACGACCCTGCGTGCTGCTTGACTCACAGCCCAATGCCTAGCAACTGCACCCCCTTATGGGGGTGTTTTTTTGTTGGGCAGGCGGTACGGTCGCGTTTCGCGTAATTATCCTCCGGCGCTTCGGCGCGGCCTGTGAACCTTGTATATTCGCGCAGGCCCCCCATTTGTTACACTCTGATGAGGGCAGCGAGGGCTTGGCATAGATGTGGCCGCAGGTCCGTGACAAGCGGCCCGCGGGCCCCATATCAATGATGAGCATAGCAACAGGAGGGTGTGACATGGCAGGCGGATGGGCGCGTGATGGCGCGGTAAGCGAACAGATCGAAGCATCCATATCGGACGAATTGGCACGGCTGAAAGCCCGCCGCGCGCCGGTGGGTGAGAGCCTGACCCATTGCGCGGAATGCGAAGAGCCTATCCCCGAAGCACGACGCATTGCTCTGCCGGGGGTGAAACTTTGCATTGATTGCGTGCGCGACCGGGACGGGAAGGCGCAGATGCGCGGCGGGATAAACCGGCGCGGGTCGAAAGACAGCCAGTTGAAGTGAGGTTAGGGGCGCATTGCCCTGCGCCGACGCCGAAGAGAGCGCCAGCGCCGATACAACCGCACATCCATCGCCGCCACCATGAAACCAAGCGGTAGCATCCAAAAGCCGAGGATCGGCAAGAACCCAAGGATGCCGCCGCAGATCAGCAGCAGGCCGAGCGCAAACCTGAACCCGGGCGGGACCCGCCTTTGGACCCAAGCAAAGAACGGCGCGAACCTGTCCTTTATGCGCTCGGCGAGGGACATCAGTCCTCCATCGCCTCCAATTCGTCGATCATGTCAGAGATCATCGACAGTCCTTTGTCCCAGAAGGCGGGGTCAGAGGCATCAAGCCCGAAGGGGGCCAGAAGCTCCTTGTGGTGCTTCGATCCGCCTGCTTTCAACATGTCGAAATACTTCTCTTCAAAGCCTTCCTCGCCTTCGGCGTAGACCGCGTAGAGCGCGTTCACCAGCCCGTCGCCAAAGGCATAGGCATAGACGTAGAAGGGCGAATGCACGAAATGCGGGATGTAGGCCCAGAAGGTCTCGTAGCCGTCCATATACTCGAATGCTGGCCCAAGGCTCTCGGCCTGAACGCTCATCCACAGCGCGTTGATGTCGTCGGGCGTAAGCTCCCCGCCGCGGCGCGCTTCGTGCAATTTGCACTCGAAATCATAAAAGGCGATCTGGCGCACGACCGTGTTGATCATGTCCTCGACCTTGCCTGCCAGCAGCACCTTGCGCTCGGACTGCGTCTTGGCCTTGTCGAGCATCTTGCGGAAGGTGAGCATCTCGCCAAAGACCGAGGCCGTTTCAGCCAACGTCAGCGGGGTCGAGGACAGCATCTCGCCCTGATCGGCGGCCAGCACTTGGTGCACGCCATGGCCCAACTCATGCGCCAGCGTCATCACGTCGCGCGGTTTGCCGAGGTAGTTCAGCATCACATAGGGGTGCACGTCCGTTACGGTGGGATGCGCAAAGGCGCCCGGCGCTTTGCCCGGTTTCACGCCGGCGTCGATCCAGCCCTTGGTGAAGAACGGCTTGGCCAACTCGCCCATGCGCGGATCAAAGGCGGTATAGGCTTCCATCACGGTCGCTTCGGCCTGCGCCCAGTCGACCACCTTGGGGTCTTCCATCGGCAGCGGCGCGTTGCGGTCCCAGACCTGCATCACATCAAGGCCGAGCCACTTGCGCTTCAGCTCATAGTAGCGGTGGCTCAGCTTCGGATAGGCTTCGACCACAGCGTTGCGCAGCGCTTCGACGACCTCGGGCTCGACATGGTTGCTGAGATGCCGCCCGGTCTGCGGCGTCTCCATCCCGCGCCAGCGGTCGATGACCTCTTTCTCTTTTACCTGCGTATTGTGAACGCGGGCAAAGGTGCGGATGTTGGCGCCCAGTACCTCGGCCAACTCCCGCGCACCTGCCTCGCGCTTGGCACGGTCGGGGTCGGTCAGCAGGTTCAGCGTGCCCTCGATGGTCAGTGTCTCGCCCTCGACTTCGAACTCCAGGCCGGCGATGGTCTCATCGAACATCCGTTCCCAAGCATCGCCGACGACGCCGAGGTCGTGCAGAAATTTCTCCATCTCATCCGACAGTTGATAGGGCTTCATGGCGCGGATACGGTCGAAGACGGGTTTGTAGCGTGCCAGATCCGGGTTTTCGTCCAAGAGCTTGGCAAGGTGATCGTCGGGCAGTTTGTTCAGTTCCAGCGTGAAAAAGACCAGCGGCGTGGTGTAATCGGTGATTTTCTCTTGGCAGTCGGACATGAATTTGGCCCGGCCTGAGTCCGTCGTCTGCTGGTAATAGCGCAGGCCCGCGTAGGACATGATGCGCCCCGCGACCTGATTGATCTTTTCGTTGCGCAGCACACAGTCGAGCAGCCCTTTGGCGTCGAGCGCGGCCAGATTACCTTGGTAGTCAGTGGCAAAACGCGCGCAGGCTTCCTCTAGCCAGTCGAGGTCGCGCTTCAGTTCGGGCGCGTCTTCGGCGGTGTAAAGGTCACTCAGATCCCATTCCGGCAGATCGCCGAGGTTTTTGCCCCCGGCGCTGGCGTTGGCATCGTGAAGCGGGAAGGGAAGCTGAAACATCGGTGTACCTCATTTGCGTTTCGTCACATCTATGCCTCCGGGCGGGCCGGAACAACCTATCCGTAGATGCGCAGCATTTCTTTCAGATCGTCGAGGGTGTTGGCCTCTTGCAATGGCTTGTCCTTGCGCCAGCGCAGCATGCGCGGAAAGCGCAGGGCGACGCCGGATTTATGGCGTGGGCTGGGTTGGATGCCTTCAAAGGCGATCTCGAATACATGATGCGGCGTGACCTGCCGCACGGGGCCAAAGCGTTGCTGAGTGTTTTTGCGCACCCAAGCGGTGATTTGGCGGAACTCGGCATCCGTCAGGCCGGAATAGGCCTTGGTGAAGGGGACCAGATCATTGCCGTTCCAGACTGCGAAGGTGAAATCGGTAAAAAGGTTCGCCCGGCGGCCCGAGCCCGATTGCGCATAGATCATCACCGCGTCAATGGTCAGCGGGTCCAGCTTCCATTTCCACCAGTCGCCCTTTTTGCGGCCCGAGAGATACGGGCTGTCGGCGCGTTTCAGCATCAACCCCTCGGCCTGCGCTTCTCGCGCGGTGTCGCGCAGGGTGGCCAGTTCGGCCCAATCGGTGAATTGGTGCTGCGGCGACAGGCGCACGGGCGCGTCGGCGGGCAAATCGGCTGCGGCCTGCTCCAACAGCGCGCGGCGCTCGGCAAAGGGACGGTCGCGGATGTCCTCGCCCTGCCATTCCAGCAGGTCGTAGGCGTGCAGCACCACAGGCGCTTCCTTTAGCAGCTTTTTGGGCACAGTCTTGCGTCCGATGCGGGCCTGCAATGCGTTGAAAGATGAAGGGAATTCGGCCCCCGGCTGCCAGACCAGCAACTCGCCGTCGAGCACCGTGCCCGGCGGCAGGTGATCGGCGGCGCGGGCGAGTTCGGGGAAGCGGTCGGTCATCAGTTCTTCGCCGCGTGACCAGACGAAGTAGTCGCCATCGCGCAGGATAAGCTGGCCGCGGATGCCGTCCCATTTCCATTCCGCGCGCCAGTCTTCGGGGGTGCCTAGGGCTTCCGGTCCGTCTTCCAATGCATAGGCGAGGTAGAAAGGGTAGGGGCGCGAGGCGTCGGCGCTGGCGTCTTCGGCCTCAATCAGGCTGTGCCATGTCACGTCATCGGGGTGCCAGTTGCCCATCAAGCGATGCGCCATTTCCGGCTCGGGGCGGCCACTGGCGCGGGACAGGGCGCGGGTCATCAGCTTTTGGCTGATGCCGATGCGAAAGCCGCCGGTGATCAGCTTGTTGAACAGGAACCGCTCGGTGCCGCCAAGCTGTTGCCAAGCCGAAAGGACGAATGCCTTGCGCGCCGCGTCGTCTTCGTCTTTCAGCCCCCGCAGGGCGTTGATCCATGCGGTCAGCGTGCCGGTGTCGTCGTTCTCTACCGGGGGGAGGACCAGCGCGATGGTCTCGGCCAGATCGCCGACGATGGCGTAGCTGTCTTCGAACAGCCACAGCGGCACACCGGACGCCTCTGAGGCCCATTCGCGGAGCTTGGTCGTGGTGACGGCGCGTTTCGGGCGGCGGCCTGAGAAAAGCGCCACGGTCCAAAGACGGTCGTCTTCGGCCGCGGTGGTGAAATACTCGGCCAAAGCGGCGACCTTTACCGTGGTTTTGGTGGTCTGGTCGACGGCGTTGAAAAGAGCGGCGAAATTCTTCATTCGTTGTCGCCTCCCTCGCTGTCGAACTGGGTCGGAACAACCTGCGCGTTCCAGCCTTGATCGTTCAGGTAACGCGTGAAGATATCGGTGTAACCATGCGTTACATATATGTTTTCCGCCCCAGTCTCACGGATCGCCCAAAGCAGCCCATGCCAATCCGCATGGTCCGAGATGACAAACCCCCGATCCCCTGCGCGCCGTCTACGCACCCCGCGCAGCGCCATCCAGCCCGAGGCAAAGGCGCTCTCCTGCGGTCCAAAGCGCCGCGCCCATTGGCTGCCCAAGGCCGAGGGCGGCGCCAGCACCAACGCGCCGGGATGCTCCTTTGGCACCAACTCGGGCGTCACAAGCGTGGTCTCGGGCAGGGTGATGCCCTGTGCGCGCAGCACCGCATTGGTATTTTCCACCGCAGTATGGGTCAGGACCGGTCCGATCGTGGGATCGAGCATCGACAGGAGCCGCTGCGCCTTGCCCAGCGAATAGGCCCCGAGGAAAGCGGTCTTGCCCGCCGCCTTGCAACCCGCCCACCAGTCGTTGATCTGCGCTGCCACCTCGGCCTGCGGTGCCCAGCGAAAGACCGGCAGGCCAAAGGTACTCTCAGTAATGAAATGGTGGCACTGAACCGGCTCAAAGGGTTCTGACATGCCGTCGTCGATCACCTTGTAATCGCCCGACGCGACCCAGACCTCTCCGCCGACCTCAACCCTGATCTGCGCGCTGCCGGGCACATGGCCCGCCGGGTGGAAGGAGACCGTGGCCCCGCCGATCTGCCGCCTCTCGCCATAAGCGATGCCCTCGATGGCAATCTCGCCCAAGCGGTGGCGCATAACGGGCAGGGCCGCGTGGGTGGCAAGGTAGCTGCCCATCCCGTCGCGGGCATGGTCGGCGTGGCCATGGGTGATCAACGCCCGGTCAACGGGGCGCCAAGGGTCGATATAAAAGTCACCGGCGGCACAGTAGATGCCGTTTTCGGTGAAGCTGAGAACGGGTTCGCGTGTCATGCCAAGCTATCTAGGCGGCGCGGGCGGATTGCACAGGAAAATGACGCGGGTTCGGGGTTAACCGGTAATATTGCCCAGATAGAGCTTTTTCAGCCCGTCGAAGATCGGCTTGCGCAGATCAGCCCTCTCCAACAGCACCTCATGCTCGCCGCCCGGCACAATCTCTAGCCGCCCGCCTTTCCACTGCGCCATGCGCCTGTGCACCCGGTCGGTGGCGACGATACGCTCGTTGCTGCCAAGGTAGGTAACGCAAGGAATGTTGGGCGCGGACCGCCCGGCGAGGTGCTTCGTCTCGGCTAGCGCCTCGCGCAGCCAGACGAAGCTGGGGCCACCAAGGCTAAGCTCGGGATGGGCGGCCAGTTGATCGCGCATCATGTCGTACATCTGCGGATCGGTGGTCAGCAGGTTGTCGTCGAAAGGGGCGATGGCGGGGTAGGCTTCGATTTTGGTGCCCGGCGGTAGGCGGTGGCCCTGTCCGACCCGGGGCATGAACTGCGCCAAGGACCATGCAACAGCGCGCAGATGCGGGACGACATAGATGCCCCACATTGGGCCCGTGAAAGCGACGGCCTGCACCGGCAGCCCCTCCATCACAGCGCGCAGCCCGATGCAGCCCCCCATGGAGTGCGCCAGCAGGAAATAGGGCCGCGGCAGGTTCAGACTGCGCGCGGCGCGCAGCATGGCGGCAACGTCTTTTTGATAGTCGCTGAAAACATCCACATGGCCGATGCGGGTATCTGGCAGCAGCCGGTCCGACAGACCCTGACCGCGCCAGTCGATCGCCATAGTGGCAAGGCCGCGCCGCGCGAAGTCGGCGGCGCAAAGCCCGTACTTCTCGATATATTCGGTCCGCCCAGGAAAGAGCAGAACCGTGCCTCGCGCGCCCGCGCAGGGCCAATGACCCAGCCTGATCCGCTTGCCATCCGATGTCTCGGCCCAATGGGCTTGGCCCCCCTCGGGACCGGGGGCGATATCGGTGTAGAGCGGGGCCGGGTCCAGCTGCATCAGCCGAGAACAGCGGCGAGCTTCATCGCCATGCCCATGTCGCCGTCGATCTTGAGCTTGCCGGTCATGAATGCGGAGGTCGGGTTGGTGTCGCCTTCGAGGATCGACTGGAAGGTTTCGGCATCCGCGCTCAGCGTCACGTCGGCCTCTTCGTCAGCGGCGCGCGCGCCGTTCTCGTCCATCATCACGGTGCCTTCACCCTCGATGTCGAACTTGGCCGTGCCGTCAAAGTCGCTGCCGGCCAGCTTTTCGTTCAGCACCACAACCGCTTCGTTCACAATATCGCTCATCGCTCGCCCTTTTTTGGCATTTGGCCCCGCTACGTCTGGAATTGCGGCGGCAGCCTGTTACATTCAGTTTTGTTATGCGCATCATACCCGTCAACCTCAAACATACCGTTGCGGCAGTTGGTAGCTTTGTGTTGCTTGCGGGCATGGCCGTGGCCGAGGGGGCGCTGCCTGAGCTTATGCAAAAGCTGCGCGAGGCCCCGGCGGCCGAAGCCCCCAGAATCACCCATGAAATCGAAGCGCATTGGCAGCGGTCCGGCTCGGCTGCGATGGATTTGCTGCTGTCACGAGGGCGCGAAGCGATGGCAAATGGCGACAGCCGGTTGGCGATTGAGCATTTGACTGCGCTGACCGATCACGCGCCCGAGTTTGCCGAAGGGTTCCACACGCGGGCGCAGGCCTATTATGCGGCCAACCTCTATGGTCCCGCGCTGGATGATCTGGAACGGACACTGGCGCTGAACCCCAACAACTACAACGCGATCTTCGGGCTTGCCGTGATGATACAGGAGTTCGGAGATCTGGGCCGCGCCGCGGCGCTTTACCGTAAGGTGCTCGCCCTCAACCCGCATCACGAAGACGCCCGGTCGGCCCTTGAGGGTCTGCGCCGGGACGGCATCGGGCGCGAGCTTTAATTCAAGGATAGACAGGTGGCAGGCAACAAGCGCGTCGTGGCCGTTCTCGGCCCGACAAATACCGGCAAGACGACCTATGCAATTGAGCGGATGCTGGCGCACCGGACCGGGGTGATCGGCCTGCCGCTGCGGCTACTGGCGCGTGAGGTTTATGACCGGATCGTCAAGGCGCGCGGGCCCTCGGTCGTGGCCTTGGTCACCGGCGAAGAGCGGATCGTGCCGCCGCGCACGCAATACTGGGTCTGCACCGTTGAGGCGATGCCGCAAGAGATGGGCGCGGATTTCGTGGCCATTGACGAGATCCAGCTCTGCGCCGACCCCGAACGCGGCCATGTGTTCACCGACCGCTTGCTGCGGGCGCGTGGCCTGCATGAGACGCTGTTCATGGGGTCAGACACCATGCGCGGCACTATTGCCGCGCTGGTTCCGGGCGTTGATTTCATGCGCCGTGACCGGATGAGCGAATTGATCTATTCTGGTCAGAAAAAGATAAGCCGAATGAAGCCTCGCAGCGCGATCGTGGGGTTTTCGGTTGAGAATGTATATGCCATCGCCGAGCTGATCCGCCGCCAAAAGGGCGGTGCAGCCGTGGTGATGGGCGCACTTTCCCCGCGCACGCGCAATGCGCAGGTAGAGATGTACCAGAACGGAGAAGTCGACTATCTGGTCGCCACCGATGCCATCGGCATGGGGCTTAACCTAGACGTTGATCATGTCGCCTTTTCGGCGCTTTCCAAATTCGACGGGCGTCGCATGCGGCCGCTGGCCCCGAATGAGTTGGCGCAGATCGCGGGCCGGGCAGGGCGTGGATTCAAGTCGGGCACATTCGGCACCACCGGCGATGCGCCTGCGCTTGATGACGGGATGGCGCGGGCAATCATGGACCATAATTTTACGCCTCAGAGCAAGGTGAACTGGCGCAATCACGCGCTTCAATTTGGCAGTATCGACCGACTGATCCAAACCTTGGAGATGCCGCCCGAGGATGAGCGGCTGGTCCGGGCCCGCGAGTCCGACGATCTGAAGGCGCTCAAAGCGCTTGCGCAGGTCGATGAAGTTTTCGCCCGCGCCACGGATGGCGCTTCGGTGCGCTTGCTCTGGGATGTCTGCCGTATTCCCGATTTCCGCGGCATCAGTCACGCGGAACATGCGGGGCTTTTGGAGACCATTTTCAACGACCTGCACCAGCGCGGATATATCCCCGACGATTGGCTCGCACGACAAATCAAGAGAATTGATCGAACCGATGGCGACATTGATGCGTTGTCCAAACGACTCGCGTTTATTCGCACATGGACCTACGTTGCGCAGCGCAAGGGCTGGACAAAGGACGAAAGCCATTGGCGCGACACGACGCGTGTCGTAGAAGACCGCTTATCGGATGCTCTGCACGAGCGTTTGACTCAAAGATTTGTAGATCGGCGCACATCCGTATTGCTGCGCCGGCTTGGACAGAAGGAAGCCATGGTGGCCGATGTAAACGAGACCGGTGAAGTCACCGTTGAAGGTGAATTTGTAGGCAAGCTGGACGGGTTCCGCTTTCGGGTGGACAAGGGCGCGGGCGCGGCCGAGGACAAGACGGTGAAAACCGCCGCATTGCAGGCCTTGGCTCCGCAGTTCCATCTGCGTGCCGACCGGTTCTACAACGCACCCGATACCGAGATTGATTTCACCGAACAGGGCGGCCTGATGTGGGGCAGCGCTGCGGTTGGTAAACTGACCGCTGGCAGCGACGCGCTGAAGCCGCAGGTCGAGATTTTCGTCGACGATATCGCCGGTCCCGAAGTGGCGGAGAAGGTGAAGCGCCGTTTGCAGCACTTCATCGACCGCAAGGTTGCCGCCTTGTTCGAGCCGCTGCTGGGGCTGAGCAAGGATGAGACGCTGACCGGCTTGGCCCGTGGCTTTGCATTCCAACTGGTTGAGAATTTCGGCATTCTGCCGCGCGCCCAAGTGGCCGAGGATGTGAAAGCGCTGGATCAAGACGCTCGCGGCGCATTGCGCAAGCACGGCATCCGCTTTGGCCAATTCACCATCTTTATGCCGCTGATGCTCAAGCCTGCGCCGACACGTCTGCGCTTGGTGCTATGGTCGCTCAGCAAGGGTCTGAACGAGTTCCCGGAATCGCCCCCTCCCGGTCTGGTGACCATTCCGGTCGAAACCGGCGCGCCCGAAGGGGCCGACACCATGTCGGGCTATCGCAATGCAGGCAAACGCGCGATCCGCATCGACATGCTTGAGCGTTTGGCCGACATGCTGCGCGCCGAGGATTCCCGTGGTGGGTTTGAAGCCAAACCCGACATGCTGTCGATCACCGGCATGACCCTTGAGCAATTCGCCGACCTGATGGAGGGCTTGGGGTACAAGGCGGAAAAAGACGAGCGGACCAAGGTGAAACCCGTTGATGTCGTGATGCCGAAAGATGGCAGCCATGATGCAATGGACCCCTCTGCCGATACCAACGTGCCCGAAAAGCTCGACAGCGACCTGCCCGGCGATGACGCGGCAGACAAGCCGATCATGGATGTCGCCGCCGAGGAGCCCGCAGGCGGTATCATCGAAACCCCATCGGATGAGACCAACCCCGACGACCGCCCGGCGGACGTGGCCCAGATGCCCGACGATGGCATTGCGCCCATGGCCGATGTGGCGGCGGAAGACCCCGAGGTCGATGCCAACATCCCCGAAGTCCCTGCCGAAGAAATCCCGCAGGGCACCGCACCCGACGCCGATGTCGCCGGGCCGGAGTTGGAAACTTATTATATCTTCACTTGGGCGCGCAGCCCGCGCGGCAATGCCGGTGGCAACCGCCGCGGGGGGGACCGTCCTCAGGGGCAGGGCAAGCCGCGCGGCAAGCCCGCCAAAGGCAAGGGGCGCAAGCCCGGTGGTGACAAGGGCGGCAAATCGCAAAACTTCTCTGCGCGTCCGCCGCGCAAGGAAAAGCAGATTGACCCGGATAACCCCTTCGCCGCAGCACTTATGGGGCTGAAGGACGACAAGTAAGTGGAGTCGGGCGCGAAACTGCGGCTGGACAAATGGCTGTGGCACGCCCGCTTTTTCAAGACTCGCTCGCTCGCTGCCGCTCAGGTAGCGGGCGGCGCGGTTCGGATCAACGGCACGCCCACCCAGAAACGCGCCAGCAACGTCGGCCCCGGTGATGTGCTGACCTTCAGCCAGGGTGATCACGTTCGTGTCATCCGGATCGAGGCAATAGGCCAGCGGCGGGGTCCGGCCCCTGAGGCGCAGACGCTCTATACTGATCTGTCCCCACCGCAGCCAAAACCAAAGGACAGACAGCCTGAAAATCCCGGTTTTGAGGGAAAGGGCCGCCCGACCAAGCGTGACCGCAGGCAGCTTTATCTTTCTAAGGCACGCCACCTTGAATGATCCCGCGCCCCGGTTTAGCTAGTCCCTCACATACCCAGCCAGAGTTTCCCGCATGACCTATATCGTGAATGACGCCTGCATCGCCTGCAAATACACCGACTGCGTCGAAGTATGTCCGGTGGATTGCTTCTATGAAGGCGAGAACATGCTGGTGATCCACCCCGATGAATGCATCGACTGCGGCGTCTGCGAGCCTGAGTGCCCCGCCGATGCGATCCGCCCAGACACCGAGCCGGATATGGAGAAATGGGTGGAGTTCAACCGCAAGTATTCCGAGCTTTGGCCCGTCATCATCACCAAGAAAGACCCGCTGCCCGAGGCAGAGGAGATGGACGGCAAAGAGGGCAAGATGGAGCTCTTCTCGGAAAAGCCGGGCGAGGGCGGCTGAGGCCCAACCGATTCGCGCTTTGTTGCCGCTTTGTGACCTCAAGATTTCGGGTTAAACCGCTGGAATGACCGGGAAACCGCCAAGTAGGACTTGGTGTAGCTTTCGGACGGCGTGATTCTGTGCTATGATGTCTTCAAGCTGTAACACACGAGCCTGATAATGTTTCGACCCTGCTGCCAAGGTTGACCTCACATTTCTAGATCAGACGCACCCGAACGCAAGCCGCTCTGGCGGTGCTTCGTATGCGTTTTGACGTGTTGTTCAGGTATATGAAGTAATGGCGGGGCTTCCCCCGCGCGCCAAGGAGCGACCTATATGACTAAATCGAAAAAGCTTGATTTCCGCCCCAATGAATTCGTCGTCTACCCTGCGCATGGCGTGGGGCAGATCGTCTCGATCGAGGAGCAGGAAGTTGCCGGCATTGCGCTGGAGCTGTTCGTGATTTCCTTTGAAAAAGACAAGATGACCCTGCGGGTGCCCACCCATAAGGCGACCGAGATTGGAATGCGTGCGCTGTCCACGCCTGACGTGATCAACCACGCGATGAAGACCCTCAAGGGCAAGGCCAAGGTCAAGCGCGCGATGTGGTCGCGCCGCGCGCAGGAGTATGAGCAAAAGATCAACTCCGGCGATCTGATCGCCATTGCCGAGGTTGTGCGCGACCTGCACCGCACCGACGACCAGCGCGAGCAGAGCTATTCCGAGCGTCAGCTTTACGAAGCCGCCCTTGAGCGTCTGACCCGCGAAGTGGCCGCCGTTTCGGGGGGCGACGAACTCGCCGCCGCGAAACAGGTGGGCGATGTGCTGGAAAGCCGCGTCGCCGCTTAAGAGCGCCGCAGGTTGAGATTATGCCGCGTCCCCTAGGGGGCGCGGTTTTTTCGTTAGGGGATGGCCTGCCAGCCGTAGGCCATCATCTGACAGCCTGTTAGCAGGGCAATCTCTGTCACCTGTTGAGTCGCGCCCAGCACATCGCCGGTCTGCCCGCCGATCTTGCGTTTGGCGATCTGCCGCACCACCAGCGCCCCGAGCAGCCCCAAAAGCGCCAAGCGCCATGCTGAATAGTCCGGCGCAACCACGATCACCACCACCCCGATCAGCACCGCCACCGCCGTCGCCAATTCGCCGGGGCGGCCGGTGCGGTTTGACAGCCCGTCGCGGCGCACCGTCGGCAGGCTGTCCATCACCCAGACCATCGCGGCGCGTGACCCGCAAGAGGCGATGACCAGCGCCCAGGTCAGCGCCTCATCCGTGATCAGTTCGCTGATCAGATACCACCGGAGCAAAAGCGACAGCACCAGCGCCACCACGCCGTAGGTGCCGATCACGCTGTCTTTCATGATGCGCAGCCGTTTCTCTGCCGTCCAAGCGCCCCAGAACCCATCGGCGCAATCGGCGAGGCCGTCTTCATGCATCGCCCCGCTCAGCATCACCAACGCCAACAGCACGAAAGCCGCTGTCAGCGGCGGGGTTGCCCCCATCCGTGTTAACGCCAGCCCCACGGCCCCCGCGATCAGCGCCAGCACAATGCCTACCAGCGGATAGGCCCAGGCGCTGCGGGCCGGGGGGCGCTGCGGCTCGGTCGGGAAGTGGAAATGCGGCAGGGGCAGGCGGGTCAGCAGGGCAAAGGCCACCGCGATGTCGCGGGCGCGAAAGGCGTGCCTAAGGGTGGTGATGTCGGGAATGGCCATTATTTCGCCCCTTCGGCACTTTCAGCGCCGACAGGCTAAGGCTAGAAACGGTTGAATATCAATCCGCAAAGGGCCGCATATGAACACGTCTTTCGCCAGTCTTTCCGAATTTCGCAGCCTTCTGCGCGCCATGTCCGCCTGCGACAGCGCCGCGATGGAAGAGGCGCGCGCCCATGATAGCATCCTCACGAAACCTCCCGGTGCGCTAGGCCGGTTAGAGGAACTGGCGATCTGGTACCGAGGCTGGCGCAGCGGTGCCCGGGCCGAGATTGCAGCGCCTCAGATCATCGTTTTTGCGGGCAACCACGGGGTTGCCGCGCGGGGTGTCTCGGCCTTTCCGGCAGAGGTGACCGCGCAGATGGTGGCGAACTTTCAGCACGGCGGGGCGGCGATAAACCAAATCGCGCGGGTGAATGGGGCGAGCCTTGATGTGGTCCCGCTGTCATTGGACAGGCCGACCAAGGATTTCACTGTTGAGCCCGCGATGGACGAGGATGAATTCCTCGAAGCGCTGCGCGCCGGTTGGGAGGCGGTGAACTCCGAGGCCGATCTTTTGGTCGTGGGCGAAATGGGCATCGCCAACACCACCTCTGCCGCTGCCCTTGCCAGCGCGATCTTGGGCGGCGGGGCCGAATTCTGGACCGGGCGGGGCACTGGGGTGGATGATGCGGGCCTGTCGCTGAAAACCGACGTCGTGGCCGAGGGCGTTGCCCTGCACGCGGACAAGGGTGACGGGTTGGAGAGCCTGCGCCGCCTAGGTGGCCGCGAACTGGCCGCGATGGCCGGGGCCATGGCGCGGGCGCGGCAGCTGCGCATCCCTGTGATCCTAGATGGTTTCATCTGCTGCGCCGCCGCGCTTGGCCTTGCGCGCACCACACCGGGCGCGCTGGATCACTGCGTTGCGGGCCACCTCAGCGCCGAAAGCGGCCACCGGCGTCTGCTGGGCGCGATGGACAAGGAGCCGCTGCTGGAGTTGAACCTGCGGCTCGGCGAAGGCTCTGGCGCGGGCTTGGCGATCGGCATTCTTAAGACCGCCCTTGCCTGTCATGCGGGCATGGCCACCTTTGCCGAAGCGGGCGTGAGCGACGCATAGCGCGGTGCCGGGCAGCCCCGCGGGAAGGGGGCTCGCTGCCCGGTTCAGGCGCTTTCCCTGCCTTTGTTCTCGCCTAGATTGAGAAAGGCTGTTTCCAAGTCTTTCTGCAATTCTTTCGCCCGGGCGACATAGGCAGCGTTCTGCGAAGGGGGCACATCTGGGCGCCATAGGGCTGCCAATTCGCGAACCGAGTCCCGGTCATGGGCGTAGAATAGCTTTTGCGCTTCATTGGCTTCGAAATCCGAAAGCCCCATGTTTTCCAACACATAGCGCCCGGCTCTGAGGGAGCTGTCGAACATCTCCCGCACGATGTCATTCGACCCGGCCTGATAGTGGCGATAGACCTCTTCGCGGTCGCGCGCACGGCTGACGATATGCAGATTCGGGTTCTCCTTGCGCGCGTAGGAGATCAGAGAGACCGCCGATTTCGGGTCATCAAGCGCCACCACCAGCACGCTGGCCTCTTGCAAACCCGCCTTTCGCAGGATGTCTGGCCGCGTCGGATCACCCAAAAACCCTTTGAAGCCAAAGCGCCGCATGACGGCGATGGTCTCTGGGTTGTGGTCCAACACGACGGTTTGAAAGCCGCTGGCCTGCACCATCCGGTTCACCATCTGCCCAAAACGCCCCACGCCCGCGATGATCACCGGACCGCTGCTGTCGATCTCATCGGCGATGACGGGGGCGCTGTCGTCAAGGCGCCTGCTGATCAGGTCGTGCAGGATAAACAGCAGCGGCGTGATCAGCATGGTCAGCGCCACCACCAGCAAGAGCGTCTCGCCAATCGGGTCGGGCATGACACCGGTGGCGAGGGAGAAGCTGACCAGCACAAAGCCAAACTCCCCGGCCTGCGCGAGTGCCAGCGTAAACAGCCAGCCATCGCGTCCTTTCAGACGGAACAGGCGGCCCAGCACCATGAGGATCAGCGCTTTGACGATGATGACCAAAAGCGCCATGGAGATCAGGATTAGCGGTTTTTCGAACAGCAGGACAAAGTTGATGCCCGCGCCGACGGTGATGAAAAACAGCCCCAAGAGCAGCCCTTTGAAGGGCTCAAGGTCGGTTTCTAGCTCGTGGCGGAATTCGCTGCTGGCCAAGACCACACCGGCGAGGAAGGCACCAAGCGCGGGTGAGAGCCCGACCACCGTCATCAGCGAGGAAATCCCCACCACGATCAGCAGCGCCAGCGCCGTGTACATCTCGCGCAGTTTGGCAAGGTGGATATAGCGGAACACGGGCCGGGTCAGGTAGATGCCGACGAGGATGATCGCCGCTACGGCCCCAATGGTTACCAGCGTCACGCCCCAGCCGGGCAGGCTTTGAACAAAGGTCTGGGCGGCATGGGCGGCGTCATTGCCGTGGCTGGCCTCCGCGCTCAGATGCGCGTTCTCGACCTCTTGGGGATCAAGTGAAATCGCCCCGTTGGGCATGATCCCCCCGGCCAGCCCCGTGGCCAGCAGCGGCAGGAAGGCGAGGATGGGGATCACCGCGATATCTTGGGTCAACAGCACCGAGAAGACGGATCTGCCCCCCTGTGTTCGCATCAATCCCTTTTCCGAAAGGGTCTGCAACACGATCGCCGTGGAAGAGAGCGCGAGCGTCAGACCAATCGCCAGCGCCACACGCCACGGCTGGTCATAGGCCATGGCGATGGCCATCAGCGCCGCCGTCGACAGCAGCACCTGCAACCCGCCCAAGCCCAAAAGCCGATGCCGCATGTCCCAGAGCGCCCGGGGCTCCAGTTCCAACCCGATGAGGAACAGCATCATCACCACGCCAAATTCCGCGAAATGCTGCACGTCCTTCGTCTCGGACCCGACGAGGCCCAGCACCGGGCCGATCAGAATGCCCGCCGCGAGGTAGCCCAGCACCGACCCAAGCCCCAATCGCGCGGCAATCGGCACGGCGATCACGGCGGCGGCCAGATAGACGGAGGCTTGGAACAGGAAACCTTCCATTGCGGTCCTCTCTCAGGGTCAGGTGGGCAGCGGCCCGTCTTGTTTCAGTTGGTCCATGACGATCTGGCTATGCACCCGGCTAACGGCCTGATGGGGCAGAAGAACATCGTGAATGAGCCTGTTAAGGCTTGGCAGATCGTCACAATAGACCCTCAAGAGATAGTCCGCATCCCCCGTCATCGTCCAAACGCTCACAATCTCAGGACGGGTGGCCATAAGCCGCGCAAAGCTGGCCGAATGCTCTGGCCCGTGGGTGCCCAGATGCACCTGCACGAAGCCCTGCACATTAAGCCCCATCCGCACCGGATCGAGCCGCGCATGATAGCCGCGAATATAGCCCTCCGCCTCCAACCGCTGCCGCCTGCGCCCGGCTTGGCTGGAGGATAGGTTGAGTTCTTGGCCCAGTTCCTGCGCCGTGAGGTGGGCGTTCTTTTGCAGTGCTGTCAGCAGCCGCCGATCTGTTTCATCCAACATGATGCGTATTTCCCGCATGGTTTATGGGTAATATGCTCTTCTTGCGCGAAAATTACCAGAACCATGCCGCGAAACGCGCAAACAGCGCGGAACGTGCATCGTATCATGGGCCAAATCCCAAAAGCAGAGGAGACTGACATGGGCCCTTTCCCNCATGACGCCCCGAAATCGCAGATCACGGCAGAGAACCCCGCCGGCACCGATGGTTTCGAGTTTGTNGAATTTGCCAGCNCCGACCCGCAGGCGCTGCGCGATGTCTTTACCAANATGGGCTATGCCCATGTNGCCAACCACAAGACCAAGAAGATCGAGCTTTGGCAGCAGGGTGACATCACCTATGTGCTGAACCACGACCCCGAAAGCTTTGCCGCGCGCTTTGTTGAAGAGCACGGCCCCTGCGCCCCCTCGATGGGTTGGCGTGTGGTTGATGCGCAAAAGGCGCTGGAACATGCGGTGGCCAAGGGGGCCGAGGAATACAAAGGCGATGGCAAGGTGCTGGACGTGCCTGCAATCATGGGGATCGGCGGCTCGCTTATCTATTTCGTTGATCAGTATTACGACACCTCGCCCTACAATTGGGAATACGACTGGATCGCGACCTCCAAGCCCGAGGGCGTTGGGTTCTACTACCTCGATCACCTCACGCATAATGTCCACAAGGGCAATATGGATGTCTGGTTCAAGTTCTACGGCGACCTGTTCAACTTCCGCGAAATTCGCTTCTTTGACATCGAAGGTAAGTTCACCGGCCTTACCAGCCGCGCACTGACCTCGCCCTGTGGCCGCATTCGCATCCCGATCAACGAAGACCGCGGCGAGACCGGACAGATCGTGGCCTATCTGAAGAAGTACAACGGCGAAGGCATCCAGCATATCGCAGTGGGCGCGCGCGATATTTATGACGCCACGGACGCGATTGCCGACAACGGGCTTAAATTCATGCCCGGGCCGCCCGAGACTTATTACAAGATGAGCAAGGACCGCGTGACCGGCCACGAAGAGCCGCTGGACCGGATGCAGAAACACGGCATCCTGATCGACGGCGAAGGTGTCGTCGACGGGGGCGAGACGCGCATCCTGTTGCAGATTTTCTCGAAAACGGTCATCGGCCCGATCTTTTTTGAGTTTATTGAGCGCAAGGGCGATGACGGGTTCGGCGAAGGCAACTTCAAAGCGCTGTTTGAATCGATCGAGCAAGAGCAGATCGACAACGGCGAGCTTGAGACCTCGTAAACAAAGCACATCCGGGGAGGGGTGAAGGGGGCGCTTCGGCGCCCCGTTTTGCGCGCGGTTGCGGGCAGTCGAACCGGCGTTAGTTCGGCATCTTCAGCACGACATTGCGGCCCCGGCGGACATAGCGCAACTCGCTGTCGCCAATCGCTGAGACGCGGCCCCCATCGATACGGTCACCCACCTCAACCTTTTGATAGCGTCCATTGCTGAGCCGAACCAAGGCGCGGCGGTTCGATGGTTTGCCGTAGACCCCGATCAGATTGACGTCCCGCAGGTTGATCGCATTCTTCACCGTGGCCTGTTTCGCGACCGAGGTTTTGGACGGAAAGCGCGGCTGCACCGCTTTGGGGGCGACGCTGGCGACCTGTGCGGGGGCCACATCGCGGGCGGCGCGTTTCACGATCCGGTCAAAATTGCGGGGCCGCGTATCGGGGCGGCGTGATTGGGTGGTGGCCTGTTTCGTGGCGTTCTGGATCGCCGGAGGCGTGGCAAGTGCGGCGGCAACGGCGCCGCTGGTGTCAATCGGATCAACGGTCACTTCGGGCGGGGCGGCAGCGACTAGCGCTTCTTCTGCCTCTTCCTGCACCGATTTTGGCCGCAACTGCGGGCGCAGGCCCGCCAGTTCGGAGCGCGTCAGCCCATCAAGCTGGGCGCGTTCGGTGGTTTCTTCCAGATCATCGGGCCGGTCGCGGGGCCGGGCCTCTGCCAAGGCGTTATCGACCTCCGGGGCCNCCGGCTCNGCCTCNGGCCGGGTCAGTGTGGCGGGCGGCTCGGCNGAGGGGCGGCCAAGGTAGACCAGATGCCCATCGGGGCTGAGCGCCCCTTGGGCTGAGGGTTTGACCAGACCGCGGGCGTCCAGTGCAAATTGCGTGCCTGCCGCTACGGGTGAGCTGACCGCGCCGGGGGCCGTATCGGTGCCAAAGGCATCGATCGAGGGTAGGGCCACGGCATCTGTCGTGCTGCTGATCGGGTCGATGCTGGTGAGATAAAGGTCGTCGATATCAATAGCCGCCGCCGGTGCCGGGGGCGCGTCCGGCGCGCGGGCCCAGATGCCGGTGGTGGCATATTTGGCGTCAATCTCGGCCTCGGTCATCTCGGTCAGGGGGCGCGGTTCGGGATCGCGCAGGGCGTCGAGCACGGCACCGTCTTCATCGGTCAGACCGGCGTCCAAAGCGGCGGTCTCAATCGCGTCCGGCTCACCCGGTTCTGGGGGCAGCACGGCGATTTCTTCGTCGATGCTGGGCGTTTCCGCAGGTGCCAAGGCTTCGGCGGTGCTGCGCGGGCTGCGATCGCCAAAAAGCCGCGAAAGGGCGCTGCCCTCGTCAAGGAAGATCGAGGCCCAAGCGGCGACACCTGCAAGGAAAACCAAGAGCGCCGCCGTCAGGATCAGGCCAAGGAAACGCGGCTTGCCGCCGACTTCGTTGCGGCGGCGGGCGCCGAAAACGGTCATTCGATCGGCTTCTGAGGCGGGGGTGACGGTGGCCGCGGCAGCCGGAGCTGACCGGCGGTCTTTCGATGCCTTCGGCTTGCGACGGCTGAGGAAAGCCCCACCGGAGGAGGGCGCTTCGGGCGTCAGGGAACTGCTGTCGGGCTGGGGGGCTGCGGCCACTGCCGCGGCGGCGGTGGCTGCCGGTT
>FUFK010038637.1_pt1 | contig 112994 bp, 106 predicted proteins | sample 1021851 | NCBI WGS metagenome assembly FUFK01 (sample SAMEA51879418, study PRJEB19060) | metagenome
GATCGCGAAAATGAAAAGGTTAGAAAAAGGTATGATATGTTAAGCAATAGTTTTTTATCATTCCTAAAATTAATAATTAAAAAAAGTGAGAAATATACAATACCACTTAGTTTTTGTGGTGAAGATGCTGGAAAACCTATTGAAGCTTTAGTACTTTGCTCTTTAGGTTTTAGGACTTTATCTATGCAACCAAACTGTATTGCACCAGTAAAATCTCTTATAAGAAATATAAAATTGTCAATAATTAAAGAGATTGTAGACAATGCTTTAGAATCAAATTATGAAACTGTTAGAAATCACGTCCTGCAACATCTAGAAGATATAAAATATAACCCTATAACTTAAATGGTCATACCTAATAAAATCTTATTACACTGCCCTTTATTCCATCAAAAGAGTTTTTCTTTATTTCAAGCAATAAAATTCTTTGTGGATCTGTAGGTGAAGGAAAATCAATCTTATTGTTGTTTTGCTGAAAAAAACCAAAAGATTTATAATATTGAATATCACCGATTAAAACTGCACGTTCCCACCCATATTTTCTTGACTCTTTTATTGAGTAGTTTATTAAATAGGAACCTAAACCTTCGCCTTGAAATGTAGGATGTACTGCTATTGGTCCTATTAAAAGAGCTAAATTTTTTCTGCTTTCAATAAAAATTGGCCAATTTCGAATTATTCCTACTATAGAACCCTTATTATTCTTAGCCACAAAAGAAAGTGTACTTATTTTAGGAACATTTTTTCTTAATGAGTAAGAACTTAAATTTTTCCTAGATGGAGAAAATACTAAATCAAGTAAATCTTCAACCTCTTGCTTATCATTTTCAGTTTCGTGTTTAAATTGAATCATATAAAAAATTTGATTTGTTTAGTATTTGGAAATGTAGTAATCAGAAAATTCATTATAGTTAAATAAAATTAATAAAGCATCATTACCAAGTTTTTTTTGAAAGCAAATATATGTTTTACAACCCAGAATCAGGNCATAAATTAGCACATAATCCCTTTAAAGCAATTGTTGCTCCTAGGCCAATAGGNTGGATTTCTTCTATAGATAAAGATAAAAATGTAAATCTTGCACCCTACAGCTTTTTTAATGCAATTTCAGATAATCCTCCTATGGTTATGTTTTCTATAACAGGTACAAAAAAAAATGAAAATTCTTTTAAAGATACACTAAAAAATATTTCTGATACAAAAAGCTTTGTTGTAAATATAGTTAGTAAGGAACTAATAAATCAAATGAATGTATCTTCTGGAAATTACTCCAAAGAAACAGATGAATTTANTTTGTCNAAATTAGAAAAAAGCAATTGTGTAAATATAGATGTACCAAGAGTAAAAAAATCTCCAGCATCTTTAGAATGTAAATTATACAAGATTATGGAACTTCCAGGTTTTAGAAATAATATGGTTATAGGTAAAGTAATAGGAATACATATTGATGATAAGTACTTACAAAATGGGATGTTTGATGTGCTAACTTTTAACCCAGTAGCCAGAATGGGTTATAAAGACTATACAATTATAAATACAAAATTTGAGCTAGAGAGACCTAAATAAATATCTTTATTAATAAAATATAGTTCCAGGATTTAATATATTTTTAGGATCAACAACATTTTTTATTAATTTCATCATATAAAGTTTTCCAGGATCTTCAAATTTATATAATTCCTTGATTTTTGATCTTCCAATACCATGTTCGGCACTAATAGAACCAGAATATTTATTTACTAATTCATTTATAATGTTTAGAAGTTTCTTTCTATTTTTCTCAAGTTCAATTCGAGCATTTTCAGATCTTGGAAAAAGATTATAATGTAAATTGCCATCACCTATATGACCAAAACAATTAATTAAAACATCTTTTGAAAATAGATAGATGGAGTTATCTAATTTTTTTATAAATTCTGGAATTTTTTCTATGGGAACAGATATATCATTCGAACAAATAGAACCTTTTTTTCTATTTGCAGCAGGGATTAATTCTCTAATTTTCCAAAATTCATTCCTTTGATTAATATTAGTGGCAAAAAATACTTCAACTATTTTATTTTCTAAGAGTAAATCNTAAAATGTATTTTCTATAATTTCCCCCAAATTAATTNGGCCTATATTAACATCTATTTCAATGAGAACTTTCCAATTTGTTTTTTTATTAAAAGGATTTTTAATTGTAAATCCAGTCTCTTCAATGAAGTCTATACCTGTCATTTTTATTAATTCAAAAGCTAAAATTCTTTCACTAAACTCTCTAGAAATTTTCTCAAACACAAATAANACATNTGCCAAATTGTTTATTGATAAAAAAATTGAAANGGGATCTTTTGGAATTGGAAATGTTTTTAATATTGTTGAAGTAATTATACCCAATGTTCCTTCTGATCCAATTAATAGGTTTTTTAAATCAAATCCCATATTATTTTTTTTTAATGGCTTCATAGTTGAAACAATTTGACCACAAGGCAACACTGCCTCCAATCCCAAACATAAATCCCTAACGTTACCATATTTTATAACGTTCAACCCACCTGCATTAGTAGCCAAATTTCCGCCTATTTGACATGATCCTTCTGACGCAAGGGACAATGGAAAAAGTCTTCCATTATTAAAAGCTAATTTCTTAATATTAGATAAAATAGCTCCAGATTGTACATATAACAAATTGCTGTCTTTGAAAAAATTAATGGTATCTAATTTCTCTAGAGATAATGTAACATGATTAGATTGCGAAGCAATTTGACCACCAACCAAACCAGTACTTCCACCAATTGGTATAATCGGTATNATAAACTTATTTGCTAATTTAAGTATTTTTGAGATTTCCTGTGTATTTTTTGGTTTAACACAAATTTCNGACTTATTTTCAAGTCTGTCTCTAGGGTCAATTACATCAATAGTATTTGCACTACTGATCTGATTTTCACTTATTTCTTCTTTCAAAAATTTTATAAATTGACTTAAGTTAGAAGTCATATTTTTTCCCATTTAATTTTTCAATCGAATTTTTCTCGAATCACAAATATTTGCATATAAAATATGGTGTTCCCATTTTCCCTTTATTTGTAAAAAGTATTGACCAACACCTTCATATTTGAAATTACACTTTTCTAACAATCTTCTTGAAGCTAAATTTGTAGGTAAAGTTGCTGCTTCTATTCTTGAGATACCTAAATCTTTATTAGCATATCTAATTAATGAAATTAGGCTTTCAGTCATAATTCCCTTTTTAGAAAATTCTTCACCTAGCCAATATCCTAATGTTGCTGATTGGAAAGGTCCGTACCGTATATTATCCAAAGTTATTCCTCCTACCAAATGATTGTTGGAACGTAAAAAAATAAAAAGATGAATAACCTTTTTAGAATTGAAGTTTTTTTTTGCCCATTTTACCCTTTGGTTAAAGTTAGTTTTTGAATAATAATTAGAATCCTTTTCAGGTTCCCATTTGTTTAAAAAATCTTCAGATTTTCTTCTTAAAATGACCCAGCTTTTGTAATCTGTTAATAAAGGTAACCTTAAAATTAGTTTTTCTGATAATATTAGTGGTTTAGACTTTGAAAACAAATTCATTTAAATTGTAATCAATTCAGAAGTTTTTGAGAAAATTGATTAACATCTAAAGCATCTTTAACTTTACCATATAAAGCCATTGCGGGGTAAGAATTATGAAACATCTCTACACCAAAGTCTCTAACATCTTCTAGACTGACAGAATCAATTTTAGATATAGTTTCTTGCACTTCAACAATTTTATCCCAAATTATTAATCCCCTTGCCAGCCTTTCACTTCTACTAGATGAGTTTTCAAGCCCCATTAATAAACTTGATCTTAATTGAGTCTTGGCTCTTTCAACTTCAGTTTCATTAATAGTCGTAATTGAATCCTTAAATTCAGTTGCGATTACTTCTGAAAGTTCTTTTACCTTATCTCCTGATGTTCCAGCATATGATAAAAAAATGCCATTGTCCGAATAACAATCAAATGAAGTACCTATTGAATAACAAAGACCTCTTTTTTCTCTAATCTCTTGGAAGAGTCTAGATGACATACCGCCACCCATTATTACTGAAAAAACTTTACCAGCAAAGAGTTTAGGACTTTTTAAATTTGGTGCCTCAAAACCTACTGCAAAATGTGCTTGCTCAAGATCTTTAATAACCCTTTTTTCCCCACCTTTAAATAAAACCTTACTTTTTGATTTAGGTTTTTTTAACTCTCTAATGTCTTGCAAGGATAAGGCTAACTTGCACAAATCTTTATGTTTTAAATTACCAGCTGCACATAAAACTATTTTTTCTGCAAAATAATTATTATCAATAAAATTGATAAAGTTTTTTCTTTGAAAAGAATTTATATTCTCAACTGAACCTAAAATAGATCTTCCCAACTCCGNGTCAGCAAAGGCTTCTTTTTGAAGTAATTCGAAAATTATATCATCAGGGGTGTCTTTCATTTGACCAATTTCTTGAATGATAACTCCTTTTTCAATCTCAATTTCTTGTTCATGGAATGTAGAGTTACTAATTATATCTGAAAGTATATCGACAGCTAATGGTAAATGATTTTTTAAAACTTTTGCATAATAACACGTGATTTCTCTACTGGTATATGCATTGATAAATCCACCAACACTTTCAATTTCCTCTGCAATCTGTAAGGCACTTCTTTTTTTAGTTCCTTTAAATGCCATATGCTCTAGAAAATGGGCAATCCCGTTTTCTATTTTTTTTTCATTTCGACTACCTGCATTTATCCAGATTCCAACGGATACACTTTCAATTGAAGGGATCTCCTCAGTTACAACTCTTATACCATTTTTAAGTTTATCAATATTTATTGTCACATTAAATCTCTCTATTTATGTAGTTTTTGTAAAAATTTACTTCATTTGGCGCATGAATAACTCTTTCTGTTTTAGAATACAACTGTTTCATTTCTATAGGTTGGGCTATCATCTTTCCTATAGCAGACTGAACTGAATCAATAAATTTGGATGGATGTGCAGTAGCAAGAGTAATCATTACTTTATTTTTGTTTAAAAATTTTCGGGATACAAATGTACCGACAGCTGTATGTGGGCATATAGCTAAGTTCAATTTTTTATAAACGCTAGATATTTCTAATAAAGTATCTTCCTCAGTGGCAACACCACTTAAAAAATCTTCCCTTAATTTATTTAAGTCAGAACTTTCAATTTGATAAAACCCTTCTGAGTTCAATTTTTCCATTTGTTTAATAACAATTTTTGGGTTGTCATAAATATCATGAAGAAGTCTTTCGAAATTAGAAGAAACTTGAATATCCATTGAAGGGGAGTGTGTCTTATACACTTTATCTTTAAAATATTGACCAGTTAAGAGAGTTCTATGCAATATATCATTAAGATTTGTAGCTATGATTAATTTATCTATATTTGTTCCAATCTTTTTAGCAATAAAACCTGCGTAAATGTTTCCAAAATTTCCTGTTGGTATACAAAAGTCTATTTTTTTTTGTGAATCAATTTTACTAGCTGCATAGCAATAATATACTACTTGCGATATTATTCTTGCCCAATTGATTGAATTTACTCCAGTTAAAGAATTATTTTTTGAAAAATTAGTATCACTGAAAATTTTTTTTACTAATAATTGGCAGTCATCAAAAGTTCCATCAACAGAAAAGATTTTAATATTTGATGCGTTTGCAGTGGTCATTTGACGTCTTTGTATCTCCGAAATACGGTTGTTTGGATATAAAACAAATAAATTTATATTTTTTAAATTACTAAAGGCATTAACTGCAGCTGCTCCAGTATCTCCAGAGGTTGCAACAATAATGTTTATCGATTTTTTAATTTTGTTCAAAGCCTCCTGAAACATTTGTGCAATCATTTGCATTGCAAAATCCTTGAACGCATAAGTAGGACCATGAAATAATTCAAGCATCATATGATAATTTGACAACTTTACCAATTCACACCTATTTTTGGATTTAAATTTACTGTAGGCTTTCTTTGTTATTTCACAAAGTTGATCATCATCAAAAAAATTTCCAATAAAAGGCTTCAACACAATTTGTGCAATTTCATCATATTCTTTACTTCTAAAACTATTAACATTAAAAGTTTCTGGTCCAGGTAAAAATTCAGGAATATATAATCCTCCATCAGGGGCTAACCCAGAAAATAACACTTCTTGAAAAGAGACTTTTTCTATCAGTCCTCTTGTTGATTTATATAACATTTTAATTTTTTGCCTTCCTATGTTTGCTTACTACACGAGAGATCAAATAAACAGACATAAAAAGCCAGGCTGCTGCCATGCTAAACCAAGTTACCAAATACTGTAGATGATTATTAACAAAATTTGGGTTTAATGGAGTAACAACTATATCGGAAATATTTAGATCTGAAGATAAAATAAGCATCTTTGGACTACTGTTTAGAAAGGATGACATTTTTTCTAAATCTCTTGAAAACCATATATTTTTTGTAAGGTTTGGTGATGGAGTAAAATAATCGGTTTCATTAGGAAAAAATATGTTGCCCATAATTTTAGTTTCCTTAATATTTCTATCAATATTTTTATCACTTTCTTTAACAAATCCTAAATCAACTAAAATAATTTCACCACTTTTTAACTTAAATGGTTTTATAATTTTAAATCCCGGACCATATGGTTTTAAAGAAAATAAAACATGAATTTCATTATCTAAAAATTGACCTTCAAAAACAACCGACAAATACTGTGAATTAATATCAATATTTTTTAAATCTACTCTTTGGGGTTTCATAGAAATACTGTTTGTAACTTCATTAATAAGATTATTTTTCCAGTTAAGTCTTTTTATTTGCCAGGTTCCTAGCAAGCAAAGAATTGTAACCCCAAAAAGTCCCAAACCAACTGGAAATAATAATTTTCTAGCCAACAAATTTCTACACCAAAGTCAAATTATAAAAGATTATTCGAATTCTTAATAAAAGAAATTATAAATAAATAACTTTAGGATCCCCATATGTATATGGCCGCAAACAAAAATAGCCAAACTACATCAACAAAATGCCAGTACCATGCTGCTGCTTCAAAACCAATATGACTTTCAGGGGTAAAGTGACCTTTTAAAGCTCTAAAAAGACAGACAGCCAAAAAAATCGTTCCTACTATAACATGAAAACCATGAAAACCAGTTGCCATAAAGAAGTTAGCACCATAAATATTACCCGAAAAACTAAAAGCTGCATGAGTATATTCATAAGCTTGAAAAATAGTAAATAATATGCCTAAGAGTATAGAAATTATTAATCCATTTACTAAGTCTTTTCTATTATTTTCGTGTGCGATTGCATGATGAGCCCACGTTGCTGCAGCACCAGAACACAAAAGTATTAATGTATTGATTAGAGGTAAATGCCAAGGATCAAAGGTTTCAATACCAGCTGGGGGCCATGTAGAACCAATAGCTTCCATGGGATAAAGTGCATGTTTAAAAAAGCTCCAAAACCAAGCACTAAAAAACATTACCTCTGAGACTATAAACATAATAACGCCATATTTCAGAGCAATTTTTACAACTGGAGTATGATCTCCTATATGACTTTCAGTAATCACATCTGACCACCATCCATACATACAATAAATCACAAGAAGTAATCCTATAAAGAAAACAACTGATGTATAATCATGAAATAATAAAACACTTCCTAATAGCAATACAAATGCACCTACAGCACTTAAAAAAGGCCATATACTTGGATTTAGTATGTGGTAATCGTGATTTTTTTCATGTGCCATTATTGTTTTCCTATTTATAACTTCAAATTAATAGTTTCAAAATCTTTATTATTTTCAAGATAACTCGCTGTTTCCGGTAGGTCAATCTCATAAAAGGTATAAGAAAGTGTAACTGAAGTTACATTTTTGGATTCAAGATTATTAATTAAATCAGGATCTACATAAAAGGACACAGGCATTTTAATTTTTTCACCAGGTTGTAGAATTTGTTCAGTAAAACAAAAGCACTCGATCTTATTAAAAAAATTTCCTACAGAAAAAGGAACAACGTTAAAACTAGCTTGTGCAGCAATTGGTTTGTCTGTTGGATTATAAGCCTCATAAAAAGCCAAACCAGTTTCTCCTAAATTTAGGGTCATGTTACGCTGAACAGGTTTAACCTCCCATTCTAGACCTTTTTCTAAAGAAGCATCAAATCTAACTGAGATAACTTTGTCTGAAATAATGTCAGATTCTTTTTGTGCAACATTTGTAGCACCACCATAACCAGTTACTTTACAAAACCAGTTATAAAATGGAACAGATAAAAATGATGCGGAAGCCATAAATAGAACTAAAAACACAAGATAAAAAATAGTTTTTTTCTTTTTATCCAATTATTTATTCCTTTATTAAACTTGGTCTTAAAATATGATCAAAACCTTCGATGGAGTTTCCATCGGAAAGTTTTGCAATTGTTACAAAAAATACGACGACTATAAATGAACCTAGGCTTAGAGCCAACCATAGGTTTTTACTTTTTCTTTTTTGGTTAATATCATTTTCTAGTTTATTTAAATCCATATTAAATCCTTTACCATAATTAGGTATGACGGAAAGAGTAATTTAGTAAAATGTTCTATAAGCAAAAGTAAAAAAAGCATAAACAAGTAAAATATGGAGTACAAAAAAAGCTTTTTTTCTTTTGGAAAATTTTCNTTATTAGGATTATAAGGATTTATTAAGAGTACATAAGCATAAAAAATAAAAATAGAATTTAAAATTAACGAGGATATAAAGTAAAAATATCCACCGATATTTGTAAATGAAATAATAATTGAAGATATTGCAAGAATAATTGCATAAATGAAGATCTGTAGTTTGGTAGCTTTCACACCATGTGTTTGTGTAAGCATAGGGACTTTAGTTATTGAATAGTCTTTCTTGGTTATAAGACAAAGAGACCAAAAATGTGGNGGGGTCCATAAAAAAATCAATAAAAATAGTAAAAAACTTTCTATACCGATTGTGTTTGTGGACACAGCCCAACCTATCAATGGAGGAAAAGCTCCAGCAGCACCACCTATAACAATATTATAAGGTGTAGTTCTTTTTAAGAACATTGTGTATATGAAGATATAAAAACTAATTGTAAAAGCAAGTAGTAATGCTGATAAAAAATTTGCAAATAAAGCCAAAAAAATTACAGAGAAAATAGATAGGAAAACACCGAAACTTAATGCTTGGTCAGAAGTAATTTTGCCATCTGGAATTGGCCTTTTAGAGGTTCTTTTCATTAATAAATCAATGTCTGAGTCCCACCACATATTTAATGCACCTGATCCACCGGCTCCTAATGCAATACAAATAATTGAACCTAAAGCAATAAATGGATTGAGGTTATTAGACGAAATTATCATTGCAACGCCAGCAGTAAAGATGGCTAATCGCATGACTTTAAGTTTCAGAAGTTCAATGTAATCTAAAGCTGAGGGTTCATTTAAACTTAAATAAATATTGTTGGTGGATCTAATCATTAAATCATTAATCTTATATTTAAATTATTTTTTTGCTAAGTTTATATTTTTCACTTTTGGAAGTGATGAGAATTCTATTGAAGCTTCTTTTAACCATTTTTCATATTTATCTTTAGAAACTGCTTTGACCACAATCGGCATGTATGAGTGATTCAAACCGCAAAGTTCTGAACATTGACCAAAATAAATACCTTCTTTGTCAACTTTATACCATGTCTCATTTAATCTACCNGGTACTGCATCCATGTGAACCCCAAAAGCTGGTATTTTCCAAGCATGCAAAACATCAGCACCTGTGACTTGCATTCTTACAACAGAACCAACTGGTACGACTACAGGATTATCAGTTGCTAATAAGTATTCGTCGTCTGAATAACCGTACTTCGACAATTCTTCTTTAGCAAGCATGAAGGAATCAAAAGCTATTTCTTTGTCTGGATATTCATATGACCAATACCATTGATTTCCAGTTGCTTTAATAGTGAGATCATACTCAGGTATATTTAATTGTTTAAAAAGAATTGGAAGTGAAAAAGCCCCAATCAAAACAAGTATTGCTGTTGGTACTAATGTCCATGTAATTTCTAATGCTGAATGATGTGTAAATTTGGCTGGTTTAGGATTAGATTTTTTATTAAATTTTATTACAACTATACCCAATAATACAATAACAAAAAGAGATATTAAGGTGATAATAACAAGTAAAAAGTTATCTAACCAGCGAATATCTCTAGCAAGTTCTGTCACAGCAGGTTGAAAATTAATACCACCAGGTTCAGGTTTTCCTATAACTTCTAAATCTTTAAGATTATCTGAGCCATAGGCGAACAGAGGGATTATAGACAAAAAAAGTGGATAAAATAATTTATAAAAAATATTGTTTAAAAAGTGCATAGTCCCCCCTTAAAAATGATATTTTGAATCACATTTATAAATATATGTTTGTAGTGATCAAAAAACTAGTTTAATTAAAAAAAAAATCAATTAAATTTCTAACAAATTACAGAAAAGAATATAATGAGTGAATTAGACGCAACCTTTAAACCTTTTGAAAATAATATAGATCAAAAAAAAACTATAAGTTGTTTAAAAACAGCTACCAAAAATACTGATGATGGAGAACTTTTCTTTGAGAGAACTCAAAACGAAAGTTTTCTTTATGATAATAGAAAATTAAAAAATTCCTCTTTTATTTCTAGAGAAGGTTTTGGTATTAGAGCTGTTAAAGGAGAAAGAACTGCTTACTCTCATTCTTCAGATATTAATTTAGAAAGTATAAAAAATGCGTCAGAAGTTATATCTTTAAAAAATAAGGAATCTGACTTAATTGAAAAAAATTTCAACAAATTAGACATTAAAGAAAGAAAATTTTATACAAATGAAAATCCTTTTCATAATATTCAATTATCAAACAAATTAAAATTACTTGAGAAAATAGATGATTATGCCAGGCAATCGAACAAAAATATTATACAAGTTTCCGTTAGTATGAATGCTTCTTTACAAGAAGTTTATATTTTGAGACCTGAAGAAGAGATTTTGCATGACATAAGACCAATGGTACGTATTTATGTTTCAGTTATCATTGAAGAAAATGGGAGAAGAGAAAGTGGGTCTTCTGGTGGAGGAGGACGTTATAATCTTTCAGAAATAATGATTGAAAAAAATTGGAAAACTCATGTCAATGAAGCTTTGAGAATTGCAAAAGTTAATCTTAAGGCCAAACCAGCCCCAGCTGGTGTAATGGATATAGTCTTAGGTCCAGGCTGGCCTGGTGTAATGTTACATGAAGCAGTTGGTCATGGTTTGGAAGGTGATTTTAATAGAAAAAAAACATCAGCTTTTACAGACTTAATAGGAAAAAAAGTTGCCTCTAAAGGTGTGACCGTTATGGATGATGGAACAATTCCTGATAGAAGAGGATCGATTAATTTTGATGATGAAGGTTCTCCAAGCAAAAGAAACATACTTATCGAAGATGGAGTTTTAGTAAATTATATGCAGGATAGACAGAATGGACGCTTAATGGGAACCCATTCTACTGGTAATGGTAGACGCCAAAGTTATGCTCACCCTCCTATGCCTAGAATGACAAACACTTTTATGTCGGAGGGAAAAGAAAATCCAAAAAATTTATTAAGTGAATTAAAAGATGGGATTTATGCAGTTGGTTTTTCTGGTGGTCAAGTTGACATAACTAATGGAAAATTTGTATTTTCTTGTACTGAAGCTTATAAGGTCAAAAATGGTGCTATTTTATATCCTGTAAAAGGAGCCACGCTTATTGGTGATGGACCAAGTGCTATGAATAAAATTCAAGGGATTGGTAATGATTTGTCTCTAGATCCTGGAATTGGAAACTGTGGGAAATCGGGTCAGTGGGTTCCCGTTGGTGTGGGTCAACCCACCGTTTATATGAAAGGCATTACANTTGGAGGTAGCAGTACCTAAATGAGATGGTTTGGTAAATGGCAGTAGTTATAGTNGAATCTCCCGCAAAAGCTAAAACTATCAATAGATATTTAGGTAATAAATATACTGTTTTAGCATCATACGGTCACGTTAGAGATTTAAATGATAAAAGAGGATCAGTTGACCCTGAAAATAACTTTTCAATGAAATGGCAAATAAATCCTAAAAGCACTAAACATATATCCGATATTAAATCAGCACTTGCGAAGGATAATCATCTTATATTAGCGACAGACCCTGATAGAGAAGGTGAAGCTATTTCATGGCATCTAGTTGAAATTTTAAAAAAACAAAAAAGTGTTAAAGAAGATACAAAAGTACAGAGAATAGTATTTAATGCAATAACTAAAACTTCAGTACTTGAAGCTATTAATAACCCTCGCGATTTAGATGGTCCTTTAATTGAAGCATATCTTGCAAGAAGAGCATTAGACTACCTATTGGGATATAATATGTCCCCATCTCTTACCAAAGTTGGATTTGGGTTTCAATCCGCAGGAAGAGTTCAGTCACCAACTCTTAGGTTGATAGTAGATAGGGAGATGGAAATAGAATCTTTCAAACCTCAAGAGTATTGGTCAATAAATTTGTCGTTGATATATGAGAGAAATAAGAAATTTGAGGCAAAAGGGATAGAGTATAAAAACAAAAAAATTGAAAAGTTCACGATAAATACAAAAGAATATGCCCATGAAATAGTAAAAGATTTTCAAAACTCAAAATTTTTTGTGGAAGATATTTCCTCTGTTCCAAAAAAAAGAAAACCACTTCCTCCATTTCTCACTTCAACACTTCAACAAGATGCAAATAATAGACTCTTTATGGGAGCACAGCAAACAATGTCAGTTGCTCAAAAGTTATATGAAGCAGGTCATATCACATATATGAGAACTGATGGAATCGATATGGCTCCTGAAGCAATGACCACAACTAGAAATACTATAAAGAAAATCTATGGGGACAAATTTTTACCAGATAGACCAAGGTTCTATAAGAATAAAATTGTGAATGCACAAGAAGCTCATGAGTGTATCAGACCAACAGACATAACCAAAACTTCAGAAAATCTAAATCTACAAGATATAAATCAAAAAAAGTTATATGATTTAATTAGAAATAGAACGCTTGCTTCACAAATGGAAGATGAAATTTCAGAAACAACCACAGTCATTTTAAAAAATGAAGATAAAAGTAATTCTTTAAAAGCAACTGGTCGAGTTGTAATATTTGAAGGTTTCAGAAAAGCATTTTCTTATGATGAAAATGAAGAAATAAATAATAACGAAAATAAAGAATTACCAATAATTGAAGAAGGAAAAGAAGTAATAACTGATGATGTTGTCCCTCAACAGCACTTTACTCAAGCAAAACCTAGATATTCAGAAGCCACTTTAGTAAAAAAAATGGTTGATTTAGGTATCGGAAGGCCATCTACTTATGCATCAATAGTTTCAACTATACAATCAAGGCAATATGTAAGAAAAGAAAAAAACAGATTAATTCCTGAAGATAAAGGAAAATTAATTTCGATTTTTCTTACTGAGTATTTTAGAAAATATGTAGAGTATGATTATACTGCTGAATTAGAAGTAGAACTCGATAATATCTCTTCAGGAAAATCTGAATGGGTCAAAATTTTAGCAAAATTTTGGAAAGAATTTTATCCAACTATAGAGGCAGCTAAGGATTTAAGAATTNCTGAAGTGCTAGATAAAATTAATGAAATACTTACACCTCACATATTTCCAAATAATGATGGCAAAAAAGATCCAAGATTATGTCATAGTTGTAATGAAGGAATACTGTCAATTAGGACTTCCAGGTCCGGAAGTGCTTTTATTGGATGTTCGAATTATCCCGAGTGTAAATTTGTAAGACCGTTTGCTGTAATCACTGATGAGAGTATTAATGAGAAATCTACAGAAGGTGCTATTGGTTTAGATGATAGAGGAATTGAGATTTTTTTAAAATCTGGAAGATTTGGACCTTATGTACAATTAGGTAATAGTTCAGAACAAAACCCTAAACCAAAGAGGACTTCTATACCAAAAAATTTTGAAACCAGCAAAATTACTATAGAAATTGCAAGAAAACTTTTGGATCTACCAAAAGTTTTGGGTAATCATCCTAGTGATAACGAGCCCATACATTCTGCGATTGGACCATATGGACCATATCTTAAACATAATAGTGTGTATGCTAATATCAAAGATTTAGAAGACTTCCTTTCAATTGGGATGAATAGAGCAGTTGAATTATTATCTGAAAATGAAAAGAAAAATAGTAATAGTAAAAAAGCATCCTCAGTATTAAAGATAATTGGCGTCCATCCAGAGGGTGGGGATATACAATTAATGAATGGAAGGTTTGGTCCTTATATCAAGTACAAAAAAAGTAATATAAGTATAAAAAATAAGGATAATTTAGAAGATATAAATCTTGATGTTGCACTTGAGTTAATTAACAATAAAAAAAAGAAATAATTAAAGCTGATTATGAGTTCTACAGGTTTTTTGAATAATTATTTGACAGAAGAAGAACTTAAAGAGTTTGTAGTTGCAAATAGATATTTAGATAGTCATACAGAAATAATACATACTCTAGGTCTAGAAAGTCATTATTTTACTATTCTCAAAAGATTATTCCCTAACATCCCATTTAAAAAAAAAAATATCGAATAAAGCCTATCCTTAAGTCTAAAATTTCTTCTTTTGATGTTTTAATTGTTAGTAAAATAGATTCATCAGGAATAATTTTTTTAGAGCCACCTTTTTGGAATTTCAGATTTACGTTTCCCAATATTATAGTCAANAAGGATCAATCTCATAAATTGAATATTTCGATTGGAAATAAATTTTTAGTTAAAACTAAATTATTTGATAAAACAAAAACTAACTATTTTTCGGCAGAGTTAATTAANCCAATAAATAANTTTTCTAAGAGNATTNTAGGTATTTCAAATCTTAGGGAAAACAAAATATTTATTAACCCAACAGATAGTTTTTTTGATTACCCAATTAATCTTATAAATAACCAAAATACCAATTTTAAAGAAAACCAAATTATTGAACTAGAAATTCCAATAAAGAATAAAAATAATGACCTCTTGTTAAGTAATATAAAAAAAACATATGGGAACACTGATAGATCTGATTTATTCTCATATTTATCCATTAAAGAATTTGGTNTTCCTGAAAAGTTTCCTGATTCAGTAATGAATGAAATAAATAATCTTAAAAGGAAAAAGTCCCTTCATGAAATAGATCTAACTAACATTCCTTTTATTACGATAGACCCAGTAACTGCAAAAGATCGAGATGACGCAATTTTTGCAAATTTCCCAAATTCATTAAATAATGATAAAGTTTTTTGTGAATTATGGGTAGCTATTGCTGATGTTTCTTCATTTTTTGAAATTCAAACCAATATAGATAATGAAGCTCTTTCTCGGGGAAATTCAACTTACCTTCAAGACACTGTTATTCCAATGTTGCCAGAGGAGCTTTCCAACAAACTTTGTTCATTGGATGAAAATGTAATAAGATATGCTGTTACTTTAAAAGTTAATTTTGATAAAAATGGAAACAAGTTAGAGCATAAATTTTTCAAAAGCAAAATTAGGGTAAAATATAATCTAAATTATGAGGAGGTTGAGGAATTAATTAACAAAGAGAAAAAAGGTAACCATTCAAAATCTATCATAATTAAAAATTTGAATAAAGCATACAAATTTCTAAAGAATAAAACAAAGAACTCTCTTAATATAAAAATCTCTGAACCAAAGATAGAAACTAACATTTTGAATAAAAGTTTAAATTTAGTTTCAAATAAATCATTAAACTCTCACAAGTTAGTTGAAAATTTCATGATCATTGCAAATATTTGCGTGGGAGAAACTTTATCAAAATCTAATTTCCCAGTAATCTATAGACACCATGAGAAGCCGACTATCTATAATCTTAATAAACTTAACAGAACTCTAAAAATGATAGGGATAAGCTCTAGTGAAAAAAAAAATGAGCCAATCCACTTTAATAGTATGTTAAATGAGAATACGGATAAGGATCTCAAAAACTTAATAAGTATCATAATTCTTCAAAATATGTCCCAAGCCTATTATTCAAAAGATTATAGTGGGCATTATGGATTATCCTTAAAAAAATATGTTCATTTTACTTCCCCCATAAGAAGATATGCTGATCTTCTAGTGCATCGGCAGCTTCATTTATATTTAGGCTGGGATTTAGATGAAATAGAAAGAATTAACCTTCTTAGATATAATCAAATAAGCGCGCATATCAGCAGTACTGAACGTAAATCAATTAAAGCAGAAAAACAAACTCACTCTAGATATTTAGCAAATTACATGAAACATTTTTTAAATGATAATTTCACAGCAGTAATATACAATATTTTAAACAGTAAAGTATTCTTTTTTTTAGTAGAAAATCATATACAAGGATCATGCATATATAAACAATTTCAACATGATAAAAGAAAAAAATTTAAGAGAAAAAAAGAAATTAAACAATTAAATTTTTCACTTTCCATAGGAGATTTAATATCTGTTAAGCTTATAAGTGCAAATGATTTTAACGGTAATCTTGTTTTTGAATTTCAACACCTATTAAAAAAATTTAAAATAAAAAATGAATAAAATTAATTAATCCAATCATTGGTCTGCATTTCATTTAATCTTGATATGGTTCTTTTAAATTCTTTTTTTAATTTTGTTCCATTGTAAATATCATCAATTTTCATGTAAGAAAGACAAATTAGTTGGACCTTTCCTTCATAAATAATATCAATTAAATTTATAAATCGTCTTGCTAAATCATTCTGTGATTTACTGATTTCCGGTATGTTTTCAAGAAATAAAACTTTAACATAATTACATAAATTTAGATAATCTGCAGTACTTAAGGGGTTTTCACATAATTCTTTAAATGAAATTCGACATATACCATTTGAAAATTTATTTAACTTTAACTCTCTACTTTGATAATTTATTACGAAAATACTGTCATTATGTTCATAAAGTTTTTCCCAAAGCTCATCAAATCTGGTAAGTTCATTTTTTTTATTTTTTAAAAAAAATCTGCTTTCAATTATCAATTTTTTTTTTCTATAATCTACTTTATTATCTACTTCTAAAATTTTCAATTTATTCTCAATTAATTCTATAAAAGGAATAAATAATTCTCTATTTAGTCCTTCACCGTAGAGTTCTCTAGGTTTGAAATTAGATGTTGTAATTATAGTTACTTTTTTTTTTATTAACTCATCAAATAACCTACCAACTATCATAGCATCTGTAATATCGACGATTTGAAATTCATCAAAACATAATACTTTTATGTCTTTAGCGATTTCACTACAGATTGTTTTAATAGGATCCTTATTTTTTTTAGTTCTTATTTTTTTTGTTTTTTGATGAAAATCATGCATAAATTCATGAAAATGGACCCTCTGCTTTTCGGTAATATTAAGATTTTGAAAAAAAAGATTCATTATCATGGTTTTTCCAGTCCCAACACCTCCATATAAGTATATTCCATTATGAAAAAAACTTTTTTGTTGAAAATGTTTAAGAAAAATTAATTTACCAAATAAGGTTCTTATTTTTTTTGTTGAAAATGACTTCAATATATGTGTTTTAAGATTATTTAGCACTTTCAACGCATTGTGCTGAGACTCATCATAGTCAAGATTTTTTTCTTTAACCAAATTTTCATAAAGCACCTCTAAATCACTCATTGTAAACTCTAGAATACTTTATTTTCATTGGTACACTTCTACTCATTATATAACATTTTTAGGTGGGTTTCACCTCTTTCTAAGGCTAAGCGAATTTGCTTTTGCCTTTCTCTGAAATTATTTTTTTTAAAATCATTTGAACGATCATAACATTGAGGACAACTTACTCCTTCTTCATATTTTGGATTTTTCACATCTTTAGGCTCTAACGGTTCTCTGCATGCAAAACACAAAATACTTTTTCCTTTGTTCAAATTACCATCAACTGAAACTCTTTGGTCAAACACAAAACATTCTCCATTCCAAAAGCTTTTTTTGTTCTCTTGTGTTTTCAAATAATTTAAAATACCACCTTTCAAATGATAAACATTTTCAACACCTTCTTTTAGGAGGTATTTAGTAGATTTTTCACATCTTATTCCTCCAGTACAAAACATAGCAATAGATTTTCCTGCAAATTTTTCTTTATTTTTTATCCACCAATCTGGAAATTCTCTAAATGACTTTGTTTTTGGGTTAATAGATCCTTTAAAGGTACCAATTCTGACTTCATAATCATTTCTCGTATCTATAGTGATTATATCTTTTTTAGATATCAAATTATCCCATTCATTAGGTTCTACATAATGAGCTTTTTTACTGTAAGATGAAATATTATTGATACCAAATGTTACGATTTCATTTTTAATTTTGACTTTAATTTTAGTAAATGCAGGTATTTTTGAAAAAGATTCTTTAAGGTTAATTTCACATTTACAGATTTTTTTTGAAAGTAACTCTTTAAATTTATCTATATCATTTTCTAATCCTGAGAGAGTACCATTAATCCCCTCTTTTGCTAAAATAACTAAACCAGCGATTTTGCTTTTTTTGCATTCATTTTTTATAATTTCCGATATAAATTGGAGATCATCAAAATGTATAAAAGCATAAAATGAAATAATTTTGAATTTATTCATTTCTACCATTTACCATAAGAAAATATTATTTCAACTGATCAAAATTACTAACCACTTGACCAATAATAAAAATTAGCCTAGATCCAAATTAATCTAGTTGTACATAATTATAATTTTTTTTCAAAAGAAGAGCTTTTAGGTAACTAATGTTTAATACACTTTCAAAAAATTTAACAACTATCTTAGAGAAACTAACTAAAAAAGGTATTGTTACTGAACAAGACGTAACCAATGCTCTAAGAGAGGTAAGGATTTCATTATTAGAAGCTGATGTAGCACTAGAAGTGGTGAAAAACCTTATTGAAAACATTAGGGTAAAGGCAACAGGACAGTTAGTCATAAAATCAGTAACACCAGGTCAACAAGTAATAAAAATTGTAAATGATGAATTAGTTAAATTACTTTCTGGTAATGATAAGAATGAAAATTTTCTTAAAATAGATTCTCCACCAGCTAGTATATTAATGGTTGGACTTCAAGGTTCAGGAAAGACAACTACCTCGGCAAAATTAGCCAATTTCTTAAGCAAGCGAGAAAACAAAAAGGTTTTAATGGCCAGTTTAGATACTAGTAGACCTGCTGCGATGGAACAATTAAAAATACTAGGTAATGAAAACCAAATAGATGTTCTTGATATAATTCCAAATCAAAAACCTTTGGATATTGCAATACGAGCTGATCAGCAAGCCAAATTAGGTGGATATGATGTGTTTATACTTGATACTGCAGGTAGAATGCATATTGAAGAAAATTTGATGGATGAAATTACTCAAATTAAATCTAAAATTAATCCCAATGAAACACTTCTAGTTGTTGATGGACTAACCGGACAAGACGCCGTAAACGTAGCAAAAAAATTTAACGAATTATGTGAGCTTAATGGAATAATTATCACCAAATTAGATGGAGACAGCAGGGGTGGTGCCGCTTTGTCTATGAGAGCTATAACTGAAAAACCTATCAAATTCATTGGAATGGGAGAAAAATCTACTGAACTTGAAGTATTTGATCCAGTAAGAATTGCAAATAGAATACTAGGAATGGGTGATATTGTTTCTCTAGTTGAAAAAGCCCAGGAAAAACTAGACGCAGATAAAACTGAAAAGATGTTAAAGCGATTAGAAAAAGGTCAATTCAATATGAATGACTTGAAAATGCAACTTGAGCAAACTATTAAAATGGGCGGAATGAAAGGTATGATGGGAATGATACCTGGTTTTGGTAAATTATCAAAACAGATTGATAGTTCAAAAATTGATGACAATATTTTAGGCAAACAAATAGCTCTAATATCATCTATGACCAAAAAAGAACGAGCTTATCCACAAATTCTTCAAGCAAGTCGAAAAAAGAGAATTGCTTTTGGTGCAGGCCAAGATGTTTCTGATTTGAATAAACTTATAAAGATGCACAGACAAATGTCAGATATGATGAAAAAAATTGGTAGAAAAAATGGCAGGGGTATGCTCAGAAATTTACTTGGTGATTTGACAGGTTCTAAAAGTAATAATGACGACTTTGAGAAGATACTGGAAAATAATCCCAACTTTAGCAGACATCTATCTTCCCAACTAAGTCAAAAAAATTTTTCCAATGTAATGGGAAATATTCCAGGTTTTATGAAAAAAAAATAAGTTATATGAACAAAAATTATAAAGAAAAATTACAGGACTGTAGGGAGTCAATTGATAGACTTGACTCTATTCTTACTTATACATTAGGAGAAAGATTTCAAAAAACAAAAGAAATTGGAAAAATTAAAGCCAAAAATAATCTTCCTTCAACTGATAAAAATAGGGAATTAAAACAATTAAAAAGGATTTTAAAAATAGCAAAAGAAATTGATTTAGACACAGTTTTTGCTGAAAAAATTTTTAATTTAATTGTTAATGAAGTAAAAAATAATCATAACAAAATGAAAAAATAAAATTACTTAATTTTTTGAATTAAAGGAGGATATGGATGGCAATAAAAATTCGTTTAACAAGAGGTGGCTCAAAAAAAAGACCTTTTTATAGAGTAGTAGCAGCAGATAGCAGAATGCCAAGAGATGGCCGGTTTATAGAAAAATTAGGTACATATAATCCACTGTTACCAAAAGAAGACCCAAATCGAGTAAACCTCAACATTGATAAAATAAATGATTGGCTCAAAAAAGGAGCTCAAGTATCAGATAGAATATCAAGAATGCTAGAAAATCTTTCTGTATTAGATCCCAAGAAGAGAAATAATCCAAATAAAGGAAAAAAACATAAAGCGACCTTAGAAAGAGAAGCATCAAAATCTGAAAAGGAACAAAAAGCTAAAGATGAGATTTCTGATCAAGCAAAACAGGATGAAACTCAAAAAAATTCTGATATTAGTGAGGAGAATAATGAAAAAAACTCACAAGANATACCNGAAGATTCTGTNAANANCGANAATGATGANAGTNAAANTGAAAAAGGAAATANTCCTGNTTCANAAAAGGAACCTGAACCTTCCGAAAACAAAATCGATGTTNCNNAGACTGCAACTGACAAAACTAAACCTACTGACCAAAATGAGGTTGAAGAAAAAACTGAAGTTACCAAAGAGGAAACTGTTGACANATCAAGTGATNTAGAGCCTAAAGAGAAAAAATAATTTNATACAAAAAAATTTAAAATTTGAAAAATTATAATATTAAAGAAAAATGGGTTGTTGTAGGTGAAATTATAAAAACTCATGGTACAAGAGGTCTAGTCAAAATCATTTCTTATTGTGAGAAACCTCACTCAATTTTTGATTATCAGCCTATTGTCTTAAAAAGCACTGGAGAAAAAATAGATTTTGAACTAGATGAAGAAAAAAACAATTTAAAAACAAATCAGTTTACAGCAAGAATTAAATCTTCAAAAAATATGGAAACATCTAAAGTTTTTATTGGAGAAAAATTATTAGCTCACAAAAACAAATTTCAGAACTTTAAAAAAAATACTTTTTTTTACTCAGACTTAGAAGGATGTAATGTCATAGATTTAAATAAAAAATCAATNGGGAGAGTAAGTAGAATTTTTAATTTTGGAGCTGGTGATATTTTAGAAATAACTAAATTTGAGGATAATTCAACTATATTGATAAGTTTTAACAAAACTAACTTTCCTAAGGTTTCTATTAATAAAAGGGAAATAATATCTAAAGTTTCGATTTAAAAATTTAAACTGAGTATAACAAATGATTAAAAATAACACTTGGACCGCTAATGTAGTAACATTATTCCCCGAAATGTTTCCGGGAAGTTTGTCGTATTCACTTACTGGAAAAGCTTTAAAAAATAANTTGTGGAACTTAAAAACTTATAACCTTAGAAAATTTGCCAATGGTAAAAGAAAAACAGTAGATGGACCTTCAGCAGGAGGAGGAGCAGGTCAAATTTTAAAGGCTGATGTTTTAGACAAAGCTATAAGTCATATAATTGAAAGTAGTTCTAGCTATGACAGAAATAGTTGGCCTATAGTTGCTTTATCTCCAAGAGGTAAGGTATTTAGTCAAACTGAGGCATTGCACTTTTCAAAATGTAAGGGTATTACAGTTGTTTGTGGGAGATATGAGGGTATTGATGAAAGATTTTTAAAATTTCATAATATACCAGAATTATCTCTTGGTGATTTTATTTTGTCAGGAGGAGAGATCGCTGCTCAGGTATTGATAGATTCAGTTGTAAGGCTTATACCAGGTGTNNTTGGTAATTANAAATCTTTAGAAGAAGANAGTTTTGTAAATTACTTGTTAGAATACCCACAATATACTAGCCCAAAAGAATGGAAGAATTTATGCATACCTGAAGAATTACTTTCTGGCCATCATCAGAAGATAAAAAATTGGAGATTAAATAAATCTGAAGAAATTACAAAAAAAAGAAGACCTGATTTGTGGGAAAGACATAAATCTTTAAGAAACCACTAATTTTAATGGAGTAAGATATGAACCTTATTGATCAAATAAATAGAGAACAAACTAAGAAACTAGGTAAAGATATACCAGATTTTGCTCCCGGGGATACTTTAAGAATTGGCTATAAAGTAAGTGAAGGAACCAGAAGCAGAGTTCAAAATTATGAAGGTGTAGTTATTTCAAGAAAAGGTGGTATTGGAATTTCAGCTTCTTTTACTGTAAGAAAAGTTTCTTTTGGCGAAGGAGTAGAGAGAATTTTTCCTTTACATTCTCCGAATATAGATAAAATAACAGTTGTGAGAAGGGGAAAAGTACGAAGAGCAAAACTTTATTACCTAAGAGAACGAAGTGGTAGATCAGCCAGGATTACTGAAAAAACTAATTATAAACCATTATCTAAAGTTGCAAAGGACCAAAAATGAAAAAAGATGCTCACCCAGATTACCATTTTATAGAGGTAACTTTAACAACAGGAGAAAGTTTTAAAACTAGATCAACATATGGAAAAGAAGGTGATAAAATTAACCTCGATATTGACCCCTCTTCCCATCCAGCCTGGACCGGTGGCAAACAGAAATTACTCGATACAGGTGGTAGGGTATCTAAATTTAAGAAAAAATATGAAGGACTTGGCTTTTAGTAGATTTAAATAATNTCTANTATTANTTNGNTATTATTTNGAAATTTCGCACAGTTGCCCCAAAGCTTTGATTTTTTCACAAGCTCTTATNGCATTTGGTTTGGTTAGAGGGGAAATGTTTATTCTAAATCCTTGTTTTTTCATATAAACAACACTNACAACTTCTGCATTTANCTCATCTGTTAAACTAGAATCATTTANTAATATACCTGGCAAGTCCAGTTCTGCATTATACTTATTGTAATAAAATCCTACCATNATACTAAGAGGACTCNNATTTTCTTCAATATTTTGGTTGTTTTTGAGATTGGTAGTTTTCTTTCCTTTTATCATAAAAGATGATGGCCTAACTAATGGTATTTTAGAATATTCAACTAATTTAAATTCCATTTTTAAATCATTATTTAACCCTATTATCAATTTTTCTATCTCATCACTATTTTTATTATTTTCAACTAAAGGAATTTTTTCTAGGATCAAAGGTCTCTTTACAGGCTCTTTGCTCACTTTTAAAAGACTATTTTCACCCNATATATTTATAATATTAGGGTATAAAGATAATTTTTTTAAACTAGTAAAAGCTACATTTTCTTTTGAATTTGCAAACCCAATATTTAAAAGTTCTGTCATTCTTTTATTTCTAAGAGAAACAGAACTACTTCCAAAGACAACTCCTATTATTCTTTTATTACCTCTTTTTGCAGAAGCTGCTAAATTAAAACCAGCAGAAGATGTAAAGCCAGTTTTTATTCCATCAGAACCATTATATTGCGATAGGAATTTTCTATTTGTATTGTAAAGTGTTCTTCCTAAAACATTTACAGAATTTCTACCAAAAAGATTATAATATTCTGGGAAATCATAAATAAGCCTTCTTGCTAATATAGCCATGTCTTTAGGAGTAGAAATATGCTTTGCTGAAGTTAAACCATGAGCATTTTTAAAAGTAGTATCTTTCATTCCCATTTGTTGTGCGGCAAGTGTCATATAATCTGCAAATTTATTTTCAGAACCTGAAATAAGTTCTCCTAGAGCAGTTGCAGCATCATTTGCAGACCTTATGGCAGCCCCTCTTATCAGATTTCTTACAGATACCCTCTGACCTTTTTTTAACCCTAGTTTAGAAGGAGGTTCATTAGAGGCATTTGAACTTATAGAAACAGTTTGATCTANTTTAATTCTNTTATTTTTCAATTCATTAAAAGCCAAGTAAAGTGTCATCATCTTNGTNAGGGATGCTGGATGTAATTTTTTNTTNTAATTTTTTCCATAAAGAAAATCTCCACTTCTTGCGTCTATTACATAAGTAGCAAATTCAAATGCATTTAAAGAATTGGAGGTTAAAAAAATTGAGAAGATTACAACTAATGAATTTAAATAGTTAAAAAAAAAATTTTTGAGGCGCATAATACTTAAATAAAATTCTCATTATCATTTCTGTAAAATTAAGAAAAACCATTACCATCAATTGTTAAACATATCTATCATTTATATTTTTAAAACAAAATAGGTTTTAAACATAAAGTTATAAATAATTATTATGGAAAAAAACACAAATTAACATATATTAGNTATTTAGATATNACNNATCATAAATATAAAAATCAGTTAATAGAAATGACAAGAAAAAAAGACATAGATCAAGACGCCTTAGTATTAACTCAGACAAAACCTAAAACAAAAAAACCTTCTATGTATAAAGTGCTATTATTGAATGACGATTTTACGCCTATGGAATTTGTAGTGCATATTTTAGAGAGATTTTTTAATATCGACCATCAACAAGCAGTATCAATAATGCTTACTATTCACCAAAAAGGGTTGGCTGTTGTTGGAGTTTATCCTCATGAAATTGCAGAGACAAAAGTCGCTCAGGTAATGGAGTTTTCTCGGAAAAACCAACATCCACTTCAATGCACTATGGAAAAAGAATAATTTGTTAAATAGTAAAATAACTAAAAGACTTATATTTGCAAAAAAAAAAGGGTATTTAGATGGATCTTGTTTTGAAGCTTGCGCATTAGGTTTTCATGAAACTAATTGCTTTGATATTCTAAGCATAAAAAAACTAACAATTTGTAATCCTGAAAAATCTGTAATTAAAAAAGCAATTAAAAATAATCATTTAACATTTGTTGATTTAAAAGGATTTAAGATAAAAAGAACAAAATCTTTTGATAAAACTTTNGTTAATATNACTAAAAGTAGAAAAGAATCTNTTTTTAATATAGCANCAGCTTTTTTTTTAACAAAAANAAATGGAATTATAATAATAACTGGAGATAAAGAACTAGGAGTAGATTTTTANTTAAAAAAAATAAATTCTTTTGTAAATTTAAANATTATTTCAAAGTCTCATGGGAAAATTACTNTATTTAAAAAACCANAGTTTATACCTNAAGAGATNAANANATGGAAAAATTTNGGTAAATTTCAAAAAANCAATGCTAATTTTNTNACCNTNCCTGGTTGTTTTTCTGAAAAAGAAATTGATNACGGATCTAGACTATTATCATNACAATTTACAAATAAATTGTACGGTAAGGTAGCGGATTTAGGTGCAGGATGGGGATACCTTTCAGCAAAAGCCCTNCAAAGTAACAAGAACATAAAAGAGATATCTTTAGTAGAATCTAATTTAAATGCATTAAACTGTTCACGGAAAAACATTTCAAATTTTAAAGCAAATTTTTTTTGGGTAGATATAGAATTTGAAGATTTAAATTTAGAAAACTACGATCATGTAATAATGAATCCACCATTTCACAAAGGTAAAAAATTTGTTCACTCACTTGTTTCAATCTTTTTAAAGACAGCANAAAAAATTNTANCAANAAANGGTACNTTATGGATGGTTNANAAAAAAGAATTAAAATATGAATATTTGATTAATGATTTGTTCAACAATTTTGAATATATCTACACAAATAAAGGGTATAAAATTATAAGGGCGATTAAAAATTTTTAAATAAGTCCAATAACCAAATGGNAANAATTATGAATTATGANTTATCTGGAAAAACNGCAATTGTNACTGGCGCNAGTAATGGCGTTGGTTTGTCAATAGCAAAATTATTATGCTCTGCAGGAGCAAATGTTGTTTTAGCTGACAATAATGANGTTGTNCTTAATGAAGANACACNANTNCTTAAACAAAAGGGATTTAAAGTAATTGCTTTTTCAGGGGATCTGACAAAAAGACTGACTTTAAATAATCTTTTAGCTGCAACAATTGACGAATTTGAAACAATTGAAATACTTGTTAATGGTTTTAGGCAAATAGAATTATCTGACGCATTGAACCCAGAAAAAGATAACTTTCAAAGATTATTTGATTTAAATTTTATGGTAACTTTTAGGTTAAGTCAAATTGTTGCTAAAAAAATGATAATTCAAAAGGAAACAGATGCAAGCAAAGATTGTGGGTGTATAATTAATCTAAGTTCAATTGCTGATAGATTAATATTACCTGAAAGTTTTTCATATTCAATTTGTTCTGCATCAGTAAATCAACTTACTAAATCTCTAGCTGTTGCACTTGCTGAAAAAGGTATTCGTGTAAATGCAATAGCACTTGGAAGTATAATGAGTACAACTTTAAAAGAGATGATAAGAGAAGATTTAGATTTACATGACCAAGTCAAAGATGCAACTCCATTAAGACGCATAGGTGAAACAGACGAAGCAGCTTCTGCTGTTTTATACCTAGCTTCTTCTCTCTCAAATTTTACAACAGGTCAGATAATTACTATTGATGGTGGAAGAACTTTAACAGAAAACATTCAAGTATCAGCTTACTAAAATTTTAAAAATGATTATATCTAACTATTTTCATTTTTTTCAAATAAGCTCTCTGCATTTTTTATAATTTCTTCTTTATTTAAATCATTTTTTTCTAAACTACTTGAAGATATATTTTTATTATCAGAAGCTAATAAATTTTCTTTTTTTGTCAAATTTTCAGTAGAGTTATTTGAAGAATTTTTTTTATCAATTTTTTTAATTGCCGAATCTAATTCTACTTGCTTACACAAACCAAGAAGAACNGGGTCAGTAGGAACAATATTAGTTATATTCCAATGAGACCTTTCTCTAATTGCCTTGATTGTTGGTTTTGTTGTACCAACAAGCTTAATAATTTGAGAATCTGGAAGGTCGGGATAAAATTTGACTAACCACGCTATTGCAGCTGGTTTATCTTGCCTTTTTGAAAGAGGTGTATATCTTGGGCCTCTTCTTTTAGTTTCACCAATAGTCGCAGGATTTATAATCAACTCTAATTTGGAATTTGGATCTGATTCACATCTTTTAATTTCTTGTTCCGTTAACTGATTACTAGTAATCGGATCCATTCCTCTTATTCCGCTTGCTACTTCGCCATCAGCAATTCCACTTACCTCTAATTCGTGTAATCCACAAAAATTGGCAATTTGGGAGAATGTGAGGGATGTATTTTCAACTAACCAAACAGCAGTAGCTTTTCTCATAAGTGGTAATGCCATCAAAACTCCTTTGAATTTAATTTATAAGATTAATAGTAACTCTTATTACATGAAAAAAAAAAATTCTAGTAGATTCGAGATAGTAATTGACAATAATCTCTAAATTTAAATTTTACTATTTTTAAATTTAATTAAATTAAAATAATCTAATAGATCTTTATAATTAAACTTTAATTTTCCTATTACTTTTAATTCATCTAATCTTGATGTTATAAATCTATATGTTTCACTGTGATTAGTAGAATTATCCCCAAAAAGGAATAATAGAGAACTCAAATAAATTGATGCAAGTAATATCCTTTTTGTATACCAATCGTAGCTATAACTTCTATCACCAATTTCAACCCAAATTTTATCACAAGTAGAAAATACTAAATTTAATCCCTCGATTTGGTTAAATGGTAAACTATAGAAGGCCATACTTCTTCTAAAAGCCTCCTTATTTTTAATTATTACTTCAAATCTTTTAAAGAGTGCTAATTCTATCTTTTTAAAGTGCGATAAATTACTCAAATCTATTTCTCTAAAGATCTTCAAAAATATTTTATCTTCATATAAATGATAAAACTTTACTAAATCTTTTGCCCCTTTAGGAAACAATTCTCTTAAATGTTTGACAGTAATTCCATTTATTGATCCAGCTTCAAATAAAGTTTTATCTGACCAACCATCGAAAATTACAATATCCAAAGAGGTCAATAAAATTTTTTCCTTTAAATTTTCAAAATCAAGAGACATAAAATTTATTTAATTAAAAAACAAGTATAGACATTTTACTATAAGGTTGATACTAATCCAACTAATTAATATGAGGATATAATTTTGCAAGTACATGTAAGAGATAATAATGTTGATCAGGCACTTAGGGCTCTCAAAAAAAAACTACAAAGAGAAGGTGTTTTTAGAGAGATGAAACTAAAACAACATTTTGAAAAACCTTCCGTTAGAAAAGCCCGTGAAAAAGCTGAAGCTATACGTAGAGCTAGAAAATTAGCAAGAAAGAAAAATCAAAGAGATTCATATTAATTTTTTTAGGAATTAAAAATAGCCAAAAAAATTATTGCTGCAATTGATGCATAAAATAGATACAAGCCAAAACTTATAAATCTTTTGAAAGTTTCCTCTTGATCCTTTATATCCATCTTGCCATGTTGGTGTTTATTTTCAGACATTGTTGACCTTATATATATTTAAATTAAACATAATCGTAAATAAATTATTTTACAAATAAATTTACCCCTTTTTTATCAACTTCTTTTTTTATAATGCCCTTTTTAAAAAGATAATTTAAATGTGCAACTGATTCACCGAGTGCTAAAGTAAGTTCATAATTTTTAATTTTTCTTTTAAAAAGGGCCGGAAATATGTCATAGGCACTTTTAGGAGTTTTATCGATATATTTTTGAATTCTTTTTAGAGCACTTTGATGATGATTGATTAATTGTTCTACTCTAGTATTAAAACCATAAAAAGGTAAATTATGCCCCGGTAACACCAAATATCCTAAATCTTCAATGTTAAGTAATTTCTCACAATCTTCCAAATATTCAGCTAAGGGATTTGCTAAAGGTTCAGTTGGGTAAACACTAAGATTTGGAGAAATGCCAGGTAAAATTTGATCACCTGAAATTATAATTTTTAGGTCTGGGCAAAATAAAAATATTTGCTCTGGCGCATGACCATTACACAATTTTACAAACCATTTTTTGTTATCAATTAATAATTGTTCTTCTTCTACCATTCTTCTATAACCTAATGGTATTTTATCTACATAATCACTAAAATTAAAAGGTTTTTCTAAACGCTTTTTTTCTATAATTTCTGATGGCATACCTGCGGACAACCAGAAATTTAATAATTCTGTTGATACTTCATTTTTTTTGTCCAATGTTAACATTCTACCTGTCAACCAAGAAGATCTACTAGTCCAAATTTCTGTATTAAATTTTTTTTTAAACCAACCAAGTAATCCAATATGGTCTGGGTGGTGATGAGTAATAATAATTCTCTTAATTGATTTGTTTTTAAAGTCATGAGTTAAAATATGTGTCCAACTTTCTTTGCAAGAAACACANGATAGACCAGTATCAATAATAGAAATTCCGTCTTCATCATCTAAAATATATGCATTTACATGAGAAATCATTGAAGGTAATAAAAGCTTAACCCAATAAACACCCTCTTTTATTTGTAAAACTTTTTCTTTAGTGGGAAAAATTTCAACTGGAAATTTTAGTTCTTTCAATTTGATTGACCTTAAAAAATTGAATTAACATTCTCATAGAGATTGTTTGCTCCAAGAGTAGCAATAGAGGATTCAACATTACAAAAGGGTAGCAAGTTTTTTATATAGAAATTTGCTAATTCAATTTTATCCTCTTGATCGGTCGTAATTAAAGTTTTCAGCATATAATTTGCTCCGATAATTAAAGCAAATGCTCTTAAAAAAGGATCAGCACCTGAATATCTATCATTAAGATCATTTTGTGAAATCATCCAATCTGTAGCTTTTGTTAAGCTAATTCTTGCATTTTCAATATAATCAGCAACAGAGGATTTTTTTTGATTTATGATTTGCTCATTCATCTTTATCTCATCTAAAATAGAATATGCAATATCACCATTACTCCCTAGCTTTCTACCTACAAAATCCATGGCTTGAATACCATTAGTCCCTTCGTAAATGGACGTAATTCTCACATCTCTATATACTTGTGATATTCCTGTTTCCTCAATATACCCCATTCCTCCATGAATTTGAATTGCCAGATCTGCAACTTTACCTCCAATTTCTGTGCAAAATGATTTGGCAATTGGTGTTAAAAAAGACGCCTTTCTTTTAAGGAATGGATCATTTTTATTCTTTGACAAATCTATGGTTAATGCAGTTTCAAAGCATAAAGCCCTGGAAATATAAGTTAAAGATTTCATAATTAAGAGATTACGTCTTACGTCTGCATGATTAATAATAGGTGTACTTATTTCTTCAAAATTATTCATATTACGACCCTGATGTCGTGTTTTTGCAAATTCAATGGCTTTTTGTGTAGCTAATTCACTTTGGGAAAGACCCTGAACTGCCACACCTAACCTAGCATTATTCATCATTGTAAACATTGCCATCATTCCTTTATTTTCCTCACCAATTAACCAAGCCTTTGCGTTTTTATACTCCAAAACAGCTGTGGGAGAACCATGTAAACCCATTTTATGTTCTAGTGATATTGTGTTAATTGAATTAACTTCATTTATATTTCCATTCTGGTCAGGTATATATTTGGGAACTAAAAATAAAGAAATACCTTTAGTTCCTTTTGGACTATTCGGTAATCTGGCCAGTAACAAATGACAAATATTAGAGCTTAAAGAATGNTCTCCCCAACTGATATATATTTTTTGTCCNGTAATTTTATAAGTTCCATCATTATCTTTCAAAGCCAGTGTTCTCAATGCACCAACGTCTGATCCTGCTTGGGGTTCAGTTAGATTCATCGTTCCTGACCACTCACCAGAATTAAGTTTAGGTAAAAAAATATTTTTTATATCTTCATTTGCNTGACTTTCTAATGCATCAATNTGTCCTTGCGTCATCAATGGGTTNAGAGCTAAAGATAAACAAGCACTNGATAATAATTCATTTACACATGTAGTAACTATTAAAGGTAAGCCTAANCCTCCATATTTTANATCACCAGATATTCCAACCCANCCACCTTCTGCAATTGATTTATANGCTTCATTAAAACTTTCTGGTAAGATAACTTTTTTATTTTTCAAAAAGGCCGGTTTAGTGTCTGCATCTCTGTTAATTGGTGAAATCAATTTTTCCGATAATTTTCTTACTTCATCAAGAATACCATCTAATGTATCTTCATCTAAAGATTCATATTTTGTATCTTTGAATAATTTTTCTATTTGAAACAAGTCTTTTAATAAAAACTTAATTTCTTTAATTGGTGCATTGTACAATATATTTACCTTAATTTTGAATGATAATGGTTGATCAAACGTATTAAGCTTATATATTTCTCAAAAAAAGGAAAATTTCAATTGAATATTTCTAAAATTAAAAAAACTGAAATTTTATCAAATGATGATGATGGTATTGATAGAGCNTCCACAATAATAAAATCNGGAGGCTTGGTAGCTTTNCCAACAGAAACNGTTTATGGACTTGGAGCAGATGCCACAAATGCTAAAGCAGTAGAATTAATTTTTAAAGTAAAGGGTAGACCTGCTATAAATCCACTAATAATACATATTGATAAAATGAATGTTTTTGAAATTGCTGAGGAAAATGAAATTGCTCAAGATTTATCATCAAAGTTTTGGCCTGGACCTCTTACATTAATTCTAAATAAGAAAAATAAAAGTAAATATAAAATTGCTAAAAATGCATTAGCAGGACTGTCGACAATAGCAGTAAGAGTTCCTGCGCATCCAGTATTTAGGAATTTGCTTGAAAAAAGTAATTTACCAATAGCATGCCCATCTGCAAATTTTTCAGGTAAATTGACTTTAACAAGGTTTGAAGATGTCTTATCCTCTTTTTCAGGAAAAATTGATGCTATTATAGACGGTGGGCCATGTCCAATTGGGTTAGAAAGTACAATAATAAATATAGAAAATAAAAACTTATCTATTCTTAGGCCAGGGAAAATAACGGAAGAAACTTTTCTNGAAAATAATTATNTTTTANAAAAAAATAAAAGTNANAATAAAATNATATCACCAGGCCAACTAAANTCACATTATCAACCNAATACACCATTACGAATGAANGTAGAAAAACCTAATAAAAATGAGTTATTACTNTCATTTGGGCCATTGCCAAAAAATACAATTGGAATTAGTCTTTCNGAAGTATTTGATCTTAATGAAGCNGCAATGAATCTTTACAGTTCNCTTGCTGATTTAGATGAATTAGCATTAGTAAATAATAGTAAATCNATNGCTATTAATCATATACCAAATGAAGGGATTGGAATTGCAATTAATGATAGGCTTAAACGGGCATGTAATTAGACAAAACTATCAAGCTCTTCCACAATCACTAGAAAAATAAGCGTTTTCAATACCAAGTAATTTTAGAGAAAGATTATATTTTTCCGAATGACTTTTATTAAATACTAATTNAGGATCTGCATTTACAACTAACCAAGAATCTTCTTTAATTTCTTTTTCTAATTGGCCTGGATACCATCCAGCATAACCTAGCATAAATAAACTTGAAACAGGTCCATTCCCTTCAAATATATCAGAGAGTGCTTTAGTATCATTAGTCAAACAAAAATTATCATCGATTTTTAAAGAAGTATTCTTAATTTCATATTCAGTTGAATGTAATANAAAACCACTTTTAAACTCAACNGGTCCACCAAAAAAAACAGTGTNTTTTTTTTGAANAGCTANGTTTTTATTTGAATTTTCTATTTCAATAATATCACTTAGCTGAATGTCATCAATTGGTTTATTTATAATAAAACCCATAGCACCTTTNTCATTATGAGAAATTAAATAAATTACAGATCTACTAAATCTTGGGTCTAANATANNNGGGGTAGATACTAGAAGAGATCCTTTNNANAANCCATTAATGGATTTTCTATCAGCNTTTTCAGTCAAAAGTTTTTTTTCAGACATATTTTTNAATTAATNTAATTAATAGGTTGCATATAATTATTTTAGATTTAAATTTCAAAAAATTATTTTAATAAAGGAAATGTTTTATGGATAATAATTNTTTAGAAATAATAATATCTAAAAATGTATTAATTAAATGTTTAATTNTAATAATTACACTTATTCATTTTTCTTCAAGTAGTTTTGGAAATCAAAAGACAAATCTCTATAAAGATGAAAATATTGACATATCTTTTTTAAAAGCATGGGACAGTAAAGAAGCAACTTTATATGCATTATTTATTAAAATGAAAAAAAATTGGAAAACTTACTGGAAATATCCAGGGGATTCTGGCTTTTCACCAGAATTTAAAATTATAGAAAGTAATAATTTAAAGAAAATTGAAATATCATGGCCAACTCCTAAAGTTTTTTTTGAAAATGGTTCCGTAATTAATGGCTATAAAAAAGAATTAATTTTACCTATTTTTTTTTATAAAGAAAAAAGTAGTAAAAAAATAGATTTTAAACTTAATTTTTTAATGGGTTTTTGTGATGACATATGCATTCCCATTAAATTTATAATAAACAGTAAAAACGCGTTAAAAGCTAATGAATTAAAAAACAAATTAGTATCTAATTCTTTAGAAAAGATACCCCAAGATCTCTCTAATTCAGAAAACCTAATTGAATGTGAAGTAAAAAAAATTAATAAAAAAATGAAACTTATATCAAAATTTGACAACAATTTTTTTTCAAATAATCATTCAATAGATCAACTTATTTTAGAATATTTAGATGGTCAAATCTGGTTTTCAGAAATAAGTAAAACTAATGAACGTTTTGAATTTTTGTCTACTATTAATTCTTTNGAAGACAACAACTTTTTTTTAGATAAAAGTAAAATTGAATATACNATAATTACAAGAAGCGGAGGTTTCCAACAAAAAGGATGTAAATCACCTATTAATTAGAATTAATTTTTTTTAAAACTTTAGAGGGAAAAAAGAATATAATAATAAGTGCTGAAAAAATTAAAATTAAAAAAGCAAGAAGTAGTATATATGAAAAGTTTTGAAAATTAAAAAAATCAAAATTAGTTCTAGTNAAAAGTACAATNATAAGAAAAAAAACNAAAGACATTGAGATAAGGGAAATTNTATATATAAACTTAATTAGTAGAGATGTTCTTTTTGTTAAAAATATTCTCTTAAAAGACTTAACCAAGTCAGCAAAATCTTTTTGAATTAAAACTATAGATGGTACCAAAAAAAGTACAATCAACATCCCAAAACCTAGACCATATACTAATGTTACAATAGTGGGTTTTAAAAATTGTGCGTCTTTTGATGTCTCAAAAAGGAGTGGCATTAAACCTAAAACAGTAGTTAAGGTCGTTAGTAAAACTGGTCTAAGTCTATCACATATAGCATCAACTATTGCAGGTTTTAAACCTCTATTTTTTGAATATTCATCTATGGTAGAAACTAAGACAATTGAGTCATTAATAATGATCCCAGTCATACCAATTAAACCAATAATTGAAAACATAGATAAATTAATTCCCCANAAATAGTGACCCCATANGGTGCCAATAAGACCAAATGGAATAATAGACATAACAACTATAGGACGCGCCCAACTAGCAAACACCCATGCTAGTGCTAAGTAAATACCAACTAAACATAATAAAAATCCAATTAATGCATCATTTAAAAATTCTCTTTCTTGTTTAAACAGTCCACTTAAATTAACTTCTACACCAAATCTCTCTTTTACATCAGGAAGAATATTTTCTTTTATTATATCCGTTATCTCAATTGCACGAGTTGGATCGTCTTCAGAAATTTCTCCAGTGATTGAAATCTTTCTCAATCCATTTTCTCTTGAAATAGATGAAAAACCAAATTTGGATGTAACATAAACAATGTCTGAAAGTCTAATATATTCTCCCTCTGGACTTACCAAATTTACTTTTTCAAGAAAATCAGCCTTTATCTCTTCTTCTGGTAATTCTATAATTATTTTTGATGAACGGTTTCGAAAGGGAAAACTCACAGCTTCTATACCGTTTAACTGCTGAGAAAGCTGTTTGCCTAAATTATCAATATCAAATCCAAGCGCAATACCTCTAGCTGTTAATTGTAAAATCAGCTCATTTTTATCATAAGATTGGGTATCTTCTAAACCTGTAATTTCAGGATAATTTATTATCTGATTTTGAAAATAGACAGAAGCATTTTTAAGGTTTTCTACATCAAAACCTAATAAATCAATCGATAAACTGTCTCCTCCAGGTCCAGAAGTCCAATTTCGAAAGCTTAAAGTTTCCAATAAAGGATGCCTAATTATTTCATCTTGAATTCTACCTAATAGAGCGTAGGAGGAATATGGCCTTAAATCAGCATCAATAAGCTCAACTGAAACTGCTCCCAACATTTCAGGATCTTTATTTTTGGCTCCTGAAATTCCTCTTCCTGAATTTCCTCCAAGCTGACTTATGGAAAACTTTAAAGGATTAAGACCATACTCNTTTTCATATTCNAGNGAAACTGANTTAACNGCTCTAATCATTTCATCNAGCATTTCTTTNGTATCNGATCTACTAGATCCTGGTAACATGGCAATATTACCTGTNAATCCTCCCCTCTCTGGTGCATCAAAGAACCTCCACTTTATCTCACCTGATATTAAAAGNGCAGTACTAACTATAAAAAGAAAAATTGAAAGACTTAAGACAGGATATCNAANTTTCATTACNTATTTTGTAAAAGGCCGAAATAAACTTTCTCGAAAAATTCTAAATACTATATTAAATTTGTCTGAGGGCCAGTCATACCATTTCTTTTTCAAAACTTTTTGTCTAAGGGCATGAGCCATATGATTGGGTAACACTAGAAAACATTCTAAAAGTGAGGCTATTAAAACTGCAATTACTGTAAATGGAATATCTGCTATTAAACTACCAAATCGACCACCAACAACAACTAAACCAGCAAAAGCTATTACAGTAGTTATGGTAGCGGTAAATACTGGTAATGCCATTCTAGTAGCACCACGTTCTGCTGCCTCTTCAGGATTTTCTCCCAGTCTTCTCAATCTAAAATCAGCATGCTCTCCAACAACAATTGCATCATCAACTACAATACCCAAACAAATAATAAGCGCAAAAAGAGAAATCATGTTTATAGTCAATCCAGATATAAACATTATTCCAATAGCGGCAAATAGAGCAGCTGGAATTCCTGCGGCCACCCAAAAGGCAGTTCTTGCACTTAAAAAAACAAACAAAAGAATTAAGACTAAAGCTAAACCTTGTAAACCGTTNCGTAATAAAATTTCAAGGCGATTTGATATTGCATCTGCCCTAGTTTTTGAGAGAACTATTTCCACACCATTAGGAAGAGAACTTTTAAATTCCTCTGTTATTTTTTCAACATTTTTTTGGATTTCTATAGCATCATCTTGGGCAAATCGGTCAATCCTCACTACAATAGCTTTATTTCCATTAGAAAAATATTCTCGGTTTTGGGATATATTATCGAAATAAATATTAGATATATCTCTTAAAAAAATCTCTTTCTGTGAATTTGGTAATCTTATTACAATATTTCCTATATCCTCTATAGACCTTTTGGAAAATCCACTCCTCACTCTATTTGAATTTCCTACCTCACTAGTAGGGTCAATATCCACTTCTGAAGCAATAACTTTGGCTAAGTGATTTAAGGGTAATTTATATTGAACCAAATTTATTGATGGAACACTAACTTTAATAATTGGGGCACTAACACCCATAATTTGAGTATTACTAATTCCCTCTCTATATAGTTTACTAACATATTCATCAGCTAAAATAGCTAATTGTTCAATCTCTAGAGGTCCCGAAATGACAACATCAGAAACTCTATCACTCCAAGATATTTTTTTTATAGTAGGTAATTCAGAAGCTTCAGGTAGATTTTGAACAGAATCTAAAGCTGTTTGAACTTCCTCTTTTGCCTTTGACATATCAGTACCAGGCTTAAAATCCAAATAAATTCTGGCATTACCTTCACTAGAGGAGGAAATAATTTGTTCAACACTATCTATTCCTAGTAATGGAGCCTCAAGTAGAGACACAATTCCATCATCTATTTCTTCAGGACCAGCACCAACCCACTTTACTCCTATATTTATTTTTTCTATTGGAACGTCAGGAAAAAATTGGGATCTTATATTATTAACAGCAAATAAACCTAAAACTATCATTAAAACAAATATTAAGTTTGCAGCAGTATTATGCCTGGCAAAATAACTTATATATTTCGAAGGAATAGATTTTTTTAAAACTTCCATTAGTTATTACCCATATTTTTTTCTAACCTTTTCAGGGTTTTAGCTTTAATTTTTCCACTATTAATTTCTTCATATAATCTATCTTTTACACTTTTAGGCATGCGATCCAATTTATCTAAAATATTTATAAGTTTCTTTTGTTTTTCAGGGCTTATTGTTACCAATTCATTATTTTTAGACAAATTAACTGAATTAGAAATTTCTCTATCTTTTTTCCTTAATGGCTTTATTTTTAAACCATTTCCTAGCTGAGGAGATCTTTGCATTACATACTCTTTATCAGTTGGAGCACCAGATACAATTACTTCGTTCCCTTGTCTGCGGAGAATAGTTACTTCTATCTCTTTTAATCTATTATCTTCTTCAAGTATAAAAATTTTCCCATCAATAGTAACAGCTGAAGAGGGTAAAACTGTAATATTTTTTAACGAGGGTTCCTTTATTTCAAGTACAACAAAGTCACCAGGTCTTAATGTTTTATTTTCACCAAGGTTTATAGAAGCAAATAACTTTCTTCCACTACCTATATTTATAATTTCAGGGTTTATGCGTTCTATTTTACCACTAAATGGAATATCTTTATTCGATAACTTTAAATAGGCTGTAATATCTAGATTTAATAACTTTCCATCTTTGTCAATTACCCTTGCAAATTCATTTGCAGATAAATTAAACATTACCTCTAATGAATTAGGATCTAATAAAGTACCTAGTTTTTCATTTTTATTAATAACACTGCCTGGTAGAATATTAACAGAAGCGATTATTCCATCAAAAGGTGCCTTGATTTCAGTTTCATCTAAATTTCTTTTTGCTTTATCTATAGAAATAGACCTTCTTTTCAATTGAATTTTGAGTTTGTCAATTGCATTTTTTGAAGACTTCACTAAGTTTTGCTTGTTTAAAAATTGCTGCTTGGATGATGAATAGGCCAGTTGTGTATTTTCTAGTTGAGAACTAGTAATTAATCCTGATTCAGCTAATTGAGTTTGCCTATCTAAGGCATTTTTTCTTAAATTAAGCTGTGATTCAGAAACCTCAAATTCCAAATTTGCATAATCTAATTTTGAAATCGCTTCAGATAATTGTGCTTTAGTATCTTCTAAATCAATTTCAGCTATTTCCAACTCATTTAAATAGTCTTTTTGATTTAATCTAAATAAAATATCACCAGATTTTACATAACCACCTTCCACAAACTTTTCTGATACATAATCTAATCTACCAGAAACTAAGGGACGAATTTCCAACATTCGCTTAGAATATATTTCACCATAAGATAATATTTTAGGACTAGCTATTTGTTTATTTAAGGTTTCAACATTTACTGCAAAAACTCTTTCTTTTTGAAACCGCCTATTGTCGGACTTCTCAGATCGTTTTTTTAATGCTTCAATTAATACGAACGACCCAAAAATTAAAAACCCTAAGGTAATACTTAATATTATCAGTCCAAGAAAACTTCTTAATAAAAAATTCATTTTGAAACAAATGGTAAATTAAAATTAATTTAAATAAATAGATTTTTACTACAATAAATCAAGCTATTAAATCGATTCTGTAGAAGTTACTATAAATACTAAATAATAAAAAATTATTTTCTTTTTTTGTGCTCCTCTAGCCTTGGCAAAATCTCCACAAAATTACATGGTAAATTTCTATAATCAAATTGTTTACATAAAATTTTATCCCATGCATCTTTACATGCGGAGGGAGAACCTGGTAATGCAAAAAGAAAGGTACCAGATGCAACACCTGCACACGCTCTGCTTTGAATAGCAGAAGTTCCAATTGTTTCTATAGATACTTTTGTAAAAAGAATTTCAAAAGCATTTATCTTTTTTTCATAAAGATCATTGTGAGCTTCAACTGTAACATCTCTTCCCGTAAGACCAGTACCTCCAGTAGAAATAATAACATCAAGATTTTTTGTTAAAATCCATTTTTTTAATATTTTTTTTATTGTTACCTTATTATCCTTAACAAGGTCTCTTGCAACAATATTATGACCAGCATTTAAAATTCTATTTTCTAAAATATCACCTGATTTATCATTAGTAAGTGTTCTGCTGTCAGATACAGTTAAAACACCAAAACCCATTGGAATAAAATGTCTTTCTTTTTTTTTATTGTTTATTTTCATTCTGCATAAGTTGAATTATTAATTTCAAACTGTTCCAAGTTTTTCTCTTTTGCTCAGGATTATTTATCATAGACTTAATACTTTCTATTTCAATAGTTGGAATACCAAGATAATCCCCTAAGTAACCTTCTCTATTATCAAATTTTAGAAAATCACTTAAACCTAAAATATTTGAAGGCATTTTACTCACAAAAATCATATATTGTGGAGATATGATTTCTATATATCTCTTTAAAAACGGTTTTATCAATTCTAAATCAGAAATTTTATCATCAGAGGTTTTAACAATCCTAAATGGAACAGCAGGTATAACAAAAATATTACAATTACTTTTATTCAATGGGATCAAGCCCATAGCTTCAATAATTTTTTCAAATAACTTTGCAGCTTCGCCTACATAAGGTTTTTGTTGCAATTCTTCTTCATAAGAAGGTGGTTCTGATACAAAAAGAATTTTAGAATTTCTGTTTCCAGCGCCCAAAAGAAATTTGTTAGATCCCTTTAGAGAATGAAATTTTTTAAATTCAACTAAACCGTTTTCAAGAGAAGTTATATCTTTGAAAGTATTTGCAAAACTTTCAACTTCCAAAATTAATTCCAAATTTTTGACATTTTGGCTTTTTCTCTCAATTAAAGATTTAATATTACTCTGATTTTTATTTAAAAAATATTCTTCATCTTTTTGATCAATTCTTATTTTTTCTTTTTGGATAGTACTTAATCTAAGTAATTGAGATAATAAATACTCATCATTATCCGTATTTGGATCAAGGATACCTGCTTGTTTATAATCCCACAAAGAAGCAAAAATTGTTTTTTGGATATCATTCAATTGTTAAATCTCTATATAAACTAAAAACTTTTCAGAAGATTATTGTTGGATATTATTATATACTTAAAATAGATTCAGACATAAAGAGGTAGTTTTAATTGTTAAATAAAAAAGATTTATTAAGCATCGAAGATCTGTCAAAGAAGGAAATTATTTCAATTATAAAAAATGCTAATAATTTTTATAAAAATAGAAAGATTTCTGTAAAAGAGAAAGTTTTAATTAATAGAACACAAATAAATCTTTTCTTTGAAAATTCAACAAGAACGCAAGTAAGTTTTGAAATCGCCGGAACATTACTTGGAGCAAGTGTTGTTAATTTTCCCTTGAATAACAGTTCTCAATCTAAAGGAGAAACACTCATTGACCTTGCCGCTACTTTAAATTCAATGAATCCAGATATTTTAGTAATAAGGCACCCTAATTCAGGAGCAGTTCAATTAATTTCAGAAAAAGTNACATGTCCAGTGGTAAATGCAGGTGATGGAAATCATGAACACCCAACTCAGGCTTTATTGGACCTATTAACTATACAAAAAAGGGTGGGTAGGACAGATAATCTTAAAATAGCTATTTGTGGTGATATTTCTCATAGTAGAGTGGCTAGATCGAATATTTTTTGTCATAAAAAACTTGGAAATGAGATTACATTAATTGGACCAAAAACTTTAATACCAAGAAATATTGATAAGCTTGGTGTTGATATATCTTACAATATGGCTGATGGACTAAGAGATGTAGATGTAGTAATGGTTCTTAGATTACAAAAAGAGCGAATGGATGGAGGTTTCTTCTCTTCAGAGAGGGAGTATTTTCATTTATACGGTCTTGATGATAGAAAAATGAAATATGCTAAACCTACAGCTATAATAATGCATCCTGGACCCATGAATAGAGGTATAGAAATTGATGGAAATCTAGCTGATAATTTAGATAAATCTGTAATTACTATGCAAGTTGAGGCAGGTTTGGCTGTAAGAATGTCAGTTTTAGAACTCCTACTGAAGAACAAATATGAAAATGTCTAAAACAACATTTATAAATGCGATTTTGATTGATCCCAAATCTAATACTCTCACAAATGGATCCCTTACAATTGAGGACGGTTTCATTGATAAAATTAATGGTCCTAGTAAAGGTAATATAATTGACTGTAAAAATAAATATTTAGCACCAGGGGTTATAGATCTAGGTGTTCATATCTGTGAACCTGGAGAAAGACATAAAGAAAGTTTTAAATCAGCAAGTATGGCAGCTGCTTCTGGAGGTGTTACCTCTATTGTAACGTTTCCAAATACAATTCCAGTAATTGATAATCCTGAGTTACTCGAATTTTTTATGAAAAGAGCAAGAGAATCTAGTAAAGTTAGAATATTACCAACTGCTGCTATTACAAAGAAAGTTGAAGGAAAAGAAATTTCTGAACTAAGTTTTTTACAAGATGCTGGGGCTATTGCATTTACAAATGGCCTAAAAACTATAAAAGACCCAAAAATTCTATTAAGAGCCTTAAATTATGCTTCATCTTTACAGAGTTTATTTATCGGTCACTGTGAAGATTATTATTTGTCAAATAAAGTATCTGCTACTTCAAGTCTTTTTTCAACAAAGATGGGTTTATCGTCTGCTCCAAGAGAAACTGAATTGATGGGTCTAGAAAGAGATACTCTATTATCAGATTTAGCTAAGGTGAATTATCATGCAGCCCAAATAACTACAAAAAAAAGTTTTTTGAAAATTAAAGAGCTTAAATCAAAGAAAAATAATATTAGTGCTGGAATATCAATCCACCATCTCCTTTTTGATGAGTCTTACATAGAAAATTATAGAACATTTTTTAAGCTAAGACCTCCATTAAGATCTATTTCAGATAAAGAGTTTATATTAAAAAATATTAAAGATGACACTATAGATACCATCAGTTCTTTTCATTTACCACAAGATGAAGAAAGTAAAAGATTACCTTTTGAAAAGGCCGCCTTTGGGGCAATTGGATTACAAACTTTATTACCAGCTTGTCTTAAATTAGTACATGATAAAATTTTAGACCTACCTACGTTATTTAAAAAAATATCATTAAATCCTGCAAAATTATTAAATTTAAAATCTGGAATTTTAAAAGAAGATTACCCTGCCGATTTAATTCTTTTTGATCCTGACAAACCATTTACAGTTGATAGATTCAAACTTTTATCAAAAGCAAAAAATACACCATTTGACGGGTATAAATTATATGGTGAAGTACTAAAAACATTTGTAAAAGGTAACGAAATTTATAAATCAAGGAATACAATTGATACCTGATGTTTTAAGATTTTGGGGAGCATCTCCAACAGCAAATGATGGTTTAATCTGGGTTTTTTGTATTTTTTTTATTTCCTACTTAGTCGGTTCTATTCCTTTTGGAGTTCTTATATCCAAACTTTATAAATTAGGTGATATTAGGAGTACAGGCTCCGGAAATATAGGTGCAACAAACGTTTTAAGAACAGGAAGCAAATCAGCAGCTTTTCTTACCTTAATCATGGACATAGCTAAAGGTTCAATTGTTGTATTTTTAGCTGGAGAATTCTTTGGAATTACTGCTTCACATTTTGCTGCATTTGGAGTTTTTATTGGCCACCTCTTTTCTATTTTTTTATTTTTTAAGGGTGGTAAAGGAGTAGCTACATTTATTGGAATACAGATAATTTTAAATATTTATATTGGTATTTTTGTTTGTATGGTGTGGATATTTATTGCTTTAACAACAAGGTTTTCTTCTTTATCTTCATTAATTTCGTCTATTTTTTCTTTATTAATTTTAGTAATAATAAACGATTTGAGTTATGTTTGGGTCCAAACTATAATGGTTTTATTAATAATAATCAGTCATAGAAAAAATATTTATAACTTAATATCGGGAAAAGAGAGTAAAATAAAACTTATTAAATATTAATATGAATATTCATTATAAATTTGCTTTATATTTTTTGACCAATCTTTATTGTATTTAATGAGCATTTCGTCGGCCAGAGAAATACCCTGTTCTAAACTTGAAAACAAAGGAGACAAAAAATCACATTCATTCTGCTTCGTTCCATGAATATTTATTTTTTTCCTATTTTTCAGTCCATTCTCAGAAAGTTTAAGTATTTCATTAGCCAACTCTTTGACAGTTTTATTTTGTATTTTAGCATCAAAACCTAATTTTGAAACATCCTTGTAAAGTTTGTGACGCTCTTCACATGTCCATTCTTTGCAAATGTCCCAAGCTGCATCTAATGCATTTTTGTCATAAATTATTCCTACCCAAAATGCTGGAAGAGCACAAATTCTGGACCATGGGCCTGCATCCGCTCCACGCATTTCGATAAATTGTTTTAACCTTACTTCTGGAAAAATTGTGGTTAGATGATCAACCCAATCTGATAATTTAGGTTTTTCATTAGGAAGAATTGATAATCTGCCCTCTAAAAAATCTCTAAAGGATAGACCCAAAGCATTGATGTATTTATTATTCCTTTTGATAAAATACATAGGAACATCTAATGCNTAATCTACCCANGACTCAAATCCATATCCTTCATCAAAAACAAAGGGGAGCATACCTGTTCTTGATTTATCCGTATCGTGCCAAATTCTTGACCTGAAACTTTTAAATCCAGTAACTTTACCCTCAAAAAATGGAGATGCAGCAAATAAAGCGGTTGCTAGAGGCTGTATTGCCAATCCAACTCTCATTTTTTTTACCATATCTGATTCCGAACTATAATCTAGATTCACTTGTACAGTACATGTTCTAAACATCATTTTAGTTCCATGAGAACCAACTTTTTCCATATATGGTGCCATTAATTTATACCTATCTTTTGGCATGATTGGCATTTCGTCATGCAACCATTCTGGGGCAGATCCAAGTCCAATAAATCCAGAACCAATTCTATCTGCAATTGTTTTAACCTCAGCTAAATGAGTGGCTACCTCTAAACACGTTTCATGAACATTATCTAGAAGTCCTCCTGATAGTTCTAATTGACCACCTGGTTCCAATGTAATGTTTGCATCACCTTTTTTAAGGCCTATAATAAGATCGTTTTCTTTAATGGGTGTCCACCCAAAAGTTTCNATAAGTCCCTTTAAAACACCAAGCACTGAACAATTACCTTTATAGGGTAATGGCTTTAAATTACTTTTTATAAAGCCAAACTTTTCATGTTCTGTTCCAATTTTCCATGAGCTTTTAGGTTTGCAACCATCCTCTAAGTATTGGACAAGTTGATTTTTACCTTCTACTACTANATTCAATTTCGACATTTTTAACCCATCCTTATCCAAAAAAATAAAGAGCTTCTAAAAAAAAGGAATTTTGATTTAATCATGCGCCCAACTCCCAAAATAACTTTGCCAAATACTTACTGCTGAGACTATAGCCGTTTCTGCTCTTAAAATCTGCTTTCCTAAACTAACATTTTTTACAAATGGAAAATTATCTAAAAGAGTCTTTTCTTTTTCTGAAAATCCACCTTCTGGACCTACTAAGATGGCAGCTGGAGATGGTTTTAAATTATNAAATACTTTAAAAATAGGATCACCGTCTAATTTTTCGTCACAAAAAAATAAAATTCTATTGCTGTCCCATTCATTTAAAACATTTTCAAGTTTATTTAAATCAAGTAAATTTGGGATCCATGTACTTCCACATTGTTGTGCAGAACTAACCATTATTTTTTTATTTCTTTTTTTATTGAAATAATGAATGTCCGTAAAATCAGTGGTAATAGGTATTATAGTTTTAACACCTAATTCAACACACTTTTCAATAACTAAATCTGTCCTTGATTTTTTTAATGGAGAAAAAAGAACGAATAAATCAGATGGGACTATTAATTCATTTAATAAATAATTTATTTTTAATCTTACTTCTTTTTTTGAAAGTTCTACTATTTCACAATTGAATTCACCTGAATATCCATCAATTAAATTTATAATATCACCTTCTTTACTTCTTTTAACATCAATCAAATAATGTATTTGATCTTTTGTTAAATAATAATATCCTTTTGAAGCATATAATTTAGCAAGGTTAACTTCGCTGTAGAGTCTAGTAATATTCTTAGTCACTTTTGGAGATCCTTTTGAATTCATTAAAAAAAAATATAGTTAAGATCCCAGATTCATCCGAAGGAAATTTTGTAATTAAGTATTTTCCAAATTGGAGTATCCCATATCTTTATCTTAGCCGAGCAGATAGACCAACAGGAACTTGGCTACTTTTGTTACCATGCTTATTNGGTATATTACTAGCCTGCATCGAAAAAAACAACTTCAGTATTTCATTTTATGAGATTTGGTTGCTTATAGCTTGTTCAATAGGAGCATTTTTAATGCGTGGAGCTGGTTGTACTTGGAACGATATTTTAGACAAAGACTATGATGCTAAAGTTAAAAGAACACAAAATCGACCTATTCCATCCGGTCAGGTTACCATCAGGAGAGCAATCTATTGGATGATAGTTCAATCTTTATTAGCTTTTACAATTTTATTAACATTCAACAAATTTAGCATTTTGATTGCCTGTTTATCACTTCTATTAGTTGCAATTTATCCACTTGCTAAAAGATTTACCTGGTGGCCACAAATTTTCCTTGGGTTGGCATTTAACTGGGGCGTGTTAGTTGGTTACTCGGCAATTACTAATGAATTATCTGTTTCAGTATTTTTAATGTATTTAGCCTGTATTTTTTGGACTCTTTTTTATGATACCATATATGCATTACAAGATATTAAAGATGATACTCTTATTGGAGTTAAATCAACTGCAAGATTATTTGGAAAAAAAATAAAAAATTGGTTATTTTTATTTATAATATTATTCTTAAGCCTATTAACCATAAGTATTTTATTAACAAATAATGTCGATAATTATTTTAGAATAACCATTTTCTTTATTGGCATGAGTATTTTACTTTTTCACCTAATTTTCCAACTTAAAAATTTAAATGTTTCATCAACTATTTCAGCACTTAAAACTTTTAAATCAAATAGAAATTCAGGATTTATAGTAGTTTTAACTTTAATCGGAATTTCGATATAGCTAGAAACTAATTTATTACCAATCCTTTAACGATAATTCATCTTCTTCTTTACTTTGAACCCAAGAACTATGTGTTTTATAATGCTCTTTTTTCCAAATGGGTGCCCTACTTTTTAGAAAATCCATAATAAACTCAGCAGACTTAAATGATTCCTTTCTATGTGCCGAAGCAGTAATAACTAAAACAATGTTATCCCCTGTTTTTAAATTACCTACTCTATGAATTACTTTAACAAAATTTATTGCCCATCTTTTTTGTGCGTCTCGACATATAGTCATAATTGCTTTTTCAGTCATTCCAGGGTAATGCTCTAATTCAAGGGAGACCAATTCTTCTTTCTCTTTTTGAGAATCTCGAACTACTCCTATAAAGTTGGCAATTCCGCCAATTATTTTTCTTGTTCCTATGGATTTAATTTCTGCATTTACATCAAAATCATCTTTTTGAATGTTTACTGATATAAAACAGTTATTTATTTTTTTATTCAAGTTATCCACCTGTCATTGGAGGAAAAAAAGCAACTTCTTTTACATTTTTAATAGATACATTTAAATTTTGTATTAATTTTTGGTCGACAGCAACTCTTATCGACTTTATGTCTTCAAAAGCTAAAGCATATTTTTGATCAGTTCTTATAAGTTCTTTTATTAGATCATGAACATTTTCGGATTGGACTTCTAATTCCTCAAATGGAACACCTATTTTTTCTCGAAGCCAAGAAAAATACAAAATTTTCATAATTTAATCTTCCAAAATTTTTAGCGATTTTATAAAGTATACTAGACCTGTGTATAATGCAATAAACGCTGAAATCCATAAGAAAACTATTCCTATATAATAAAATTTAACATTCCAAATGAAATTTTGTGTAGATGTAAGAAGCAAAATAATAGCTAACATTTGGCAAGCAGTTTTATATTTTGATAAGGTTAATACATCAAAAATATTATTTTTAGTGCCAAAAAACTCCCGAATTCCAGAAACTAGAATTTCTCTAGTAATTATTAATATGCTCGGTATGCCAATGATATAACCGTATTTATCTTTAAAAACAAGAGTGAGAAAACATAAAACCAATATAATCAATAACTTATCTGCTATAGGATCTAACATTTTTCCTAGTTTAGATCTTTGATTAAGTTTTCTAGCAATAAAGCCATCCAAAAAATCTGTAACAGAACATAGAAAAAAAATGATTAATACAATGAAACAACCCCATTCCTTGGTATCTATTAACAGAATAAAAGGTATAAANGATGCACCAATTATTCTTAATATAGTAAGAGAATTGGGGATATTAATCATTACAATTGTTACCTATCTAGTCGTTTGTATTAAAAAAATTATAAATTTGCTCTGCTAAATTACGAGAAATTCCTTGAACCTTTTGTAATTCATTAACTGATGCTTTAGAAACCTCTTTAGTTGAACCAAACCTCATAAGCAAATTTTTTCTTCTTATCCCTCCCAATCCTGTTATTTCGTCTAGTCTTGTACTCATTAAAGATTTACTTCTTTTTTGTCTGTGTGCTCCAATGACATATCTATGAACTTCATCTCTTAGTCTTTGGAGAAAATATCTCAAGGGATCATTATTAGAAATCTCAAGTTCATTATTTTTGTTATGATAAAATTTTTCTAATCCTGAATTTCTTTTTTCACCTTTTGCAATTGCAACAATTGGAATATTACCATAACCAATATCATGAAGATAATTTTGTATAACAGATAACTGACCTTTACCTCCGTCTAGGATAATAACATCAGGTATTTTTAAATCTTGAGTATTTTTTTTCTTAAATCTTCGTGAAAAGACATGTTGCATCATAGAAGTATCGTCTCTATTTCCTAATTCACTTATCTTAATATTGAACTTACGATATTCTGATTTCATAAGACCATCNGGCCCAGAAACTACCATTGCNCCTACTGCATAAGCTCCCTGAATATGTGAATTATCGTATACTTCAATTCTTTCTGGAGAATTTTTGAGATTAAGTAAATCTGCCATTTTTAAAAGTAGATTTTTTTGTGTTGAGTTCTCAGCCATTTTCCTCTCCAAACCTTCTTTCGCATTCCTTAAAGCATCAATAACTAATTCTTTTTTTTCTCCTTTTTGTGGATTAATAATTTTTACAATTTTACCAAGTTTTTCTGAAAAAAGTTTTTCTAATAGATTTTGATTATCTATTGTATTAGAAATTAAAATCACCTTAGCTGGTAATCTATTTAAATAAAATTGGCCCAAAAATGCTTCCAAAATTTCTTTCTTGGTCATATCAGATGAGACTTTTGGATAATAATCTCTGTTGCCCCAGTTTTGATTATATCTTATAAAATATACTTGTACACAAGCTTGACCAGATTGAAAGTTAAGCGCAAAGATGTCAGCTTCTTTTACTTTTTGAGGATTAATACCCTGGATAGATTGAATTCTTGATATTGCTTTGATCCTATCTCGGTAAGAAGCTGCTAGTTCGTAGTTCATCTCTTTTGAGGCCAAAATCATTTCTTTAGAAAGCTTTTTTTGAACTTCTTCTGATCTACCTCGCAAAAATTNATCAGCTGAAGCTACTAGTTTTGAATAATCAGATTTACTAATTTTACCACAACATGGACCAGCACATCTTTTCAAATGGAAATTAAGACAGGGACGATTTCCAGCTTTAACTTCCTTATCTGTACAAGATCTTAACAAAAAAACTTTTTGTAAAGTATTGAGTGTCCTATTAACAGCCCCTGCACTTGCAAAAGGTCCATAATAGTTACCACTTCTTTTTTTTTGACCTCTGTGTTTTTCTAGACGTGGAAAATCATGTTCTGAAGAAATAAAAATATAAGGAAAAGATTTATCATCTCTTAATTGAACATTATATTTTGGTTTTAGTTGCTTTATTAAATTTTGTTCTAATAAAAGTGCTTCTGTTTCATTTTTAGTAGTAAGAAATAACATTGAAGATGTAGCAAAAATCATTTGTTGTATTCGCAAAGAGTGGCCACTATATTTTGTATAACTGGAAACTCTTTTTTTTAAATTTTTTGCCTTTCCTACGTATAAAGTCTTATGATTAGAATCGATCATTCTATATACGCCTGGACTATTACTTAAATCTTTTTGGTAGTGTTTAATCAGTTCTATACCAGTAAGAACATTATCCATGAATAAAGCCTTAAATTTATTTCATATTAATTAAATAATAGTTGTTAGATTATAAAAATTGAATGATTTATAACATAGAAATTGTAGATAAAAAAGTTTCCACGAAAACTGTGGAAAACGTTGGGGGTAAACATTAATTCGTGTACTAAAACCCTTTAATTTATTAACGGTTTATTAGGTTGCCTAAAAAATGTGCAATTCAATTAACTTATTGATTTTAAATACTTTTTATAATTCATAAATATAATTTTTTTTGATTACCAGTTCAAATGTTCTCCACCATCTAAAGTGATTAATTGACCAGTAAGTCCTGGAGATGAAAGGATGAAGGATACAGCTCTAGAAATTTCTTTAACATCAGAACCTCTCTCAAGTAACGTACTTTTTCTTTGATTTTGAAATTGCTCTTCAGTTTGATGAACAGCTTTTAATATTGGACCTGGACCAATAGCATTAACACGAATTTTAGGCGCTAATTCTTGAGCTGCTATCTTTGTAAAATTTAATAAACTAGACTTTGCTAAAGTATAACTAAAAAACCTTGGATTCAGATTTAGAACCTTTTGATCAATAATGTTGATTATATTTGAACTTGATATAGTTTCGTTATTTTCGTCTGTAGTATAATCAGGGACCTGTTTAGAAAATTCCTTTGATAAAAAAACAGGAGCTTTTAAATTTGTAAAAAAGTGCCTATCCCAACTTTCTAAATTCAAATTTATAAGACTATCATTTTCAAAGATCGAAGCATTATTTATTAAAAGATCAATAGGTTTTCCAATAAGCTTATTAGATCTCTCAACTAAAGAAGATATCTCAAAATCATTAAGCAAGTCAGTCTTTATACTAAAAGCATTTACTTTTAAATTTCTTAATTTTAAAACTAACTCTTCAGCTTCTTTTTCTGATTGAGAATAATGTATAATAATATCGAAACCTTGTTCTGCCAACGATAAGGATATTGCTCTCCCTATACGTTTAGCACCACCTGTAATTAATGCTGTCTTTGACAATTTTTCTTCCTTTAAGAAATTACAAACTGAACTAATTAAAGTCTGAATTTAGAATATACAATTTTTTCATATATTGTGTCAAAAATGCTATCTATGGATGCTTTACCAAATTTAGAAAAAAGGCCTCTTTTTCTTTCTAATTTTTTTAATTTTACATCTTCTCCAAATTTTTCTGTAATAACTGTTTCTAAATGACCAATACCATCAATTAGGCCTAAATCTTTAGCTCTAGCAGCTTCCCACACTTCTCCAGTAAATATTTTTTTTCCAGTAATCTTTTCTGATCTTCTCTCAGTTACAAAATTTTTAAAGTTTTCATGTATCCCTTTTTGAATAGCTCTAAGCCTAACAACTTCTTCCTTTTTTTCAGGTTTAAAAGGATCAAGCATACTTTTTTCTTCTCCTGAAGTATAAACTCTTCTTTCAACTCCTTGCTTACTAATAAATTCATGGAAGCCAAAGCCTGCAGAAATTACTCCTATAGAACCAATAATGGAATTTTCATCTGCATAAATTTCGTTTGCTGAACATGCTAACCAATAACCACCAGAGGCAGCTACATCTTCACAAAAAGCTAAAACTGGTATATCTTTTTTTTTGGATAGACGTATAATTCTTGCTGCGATAAGTGATGACTGAGATGGTGAACCACCAGGAGAATTGACAATTAGTGCAACTGCTTTTAAACGCCCTAATTCGAAAGCTTTTTCTATCAGAGGGGATAGTGATTGATCATTTATACCACCACCAAATCTTCCGCCAGTAGAAATCACACCCTCTAATCGAATTACAGCTACTATACCAGACTTTTTAAACTTATTTTTTAACCAGGACCATAATTTCATCTTAACTCCTTGATTGATATTAAAGAAATCATTATAGGATTAATACAANTATCACTCTATGTGATTTAATGATATTAAAGTGACATTTTATAAGATTTATTTAATAATCATACATAATTTAGCAACTATTAATTTTGTAAATTTTAATTAATATGATGAGATCTCCATTAGATGGCTTAAAGGTTTTAGAACTTGCTAGAGTATTAGCCGGTCCTTGGGCTGGCCAATTACTAGCGGATCTAGGTGCAGAAGTCATCAAAGTAGAATCTCCAATTGGAGATGAAACTAGAAAATGGGGNGAAGACAGTTTTAATAATAACAGCTCTTATTTCAAATGTACCAATAGAGGAAAATCATCTTTTGTTGCTAATTTTAAGAAAAAAAATGAGCTAGAAATGGTTCAACATTTGGCAAAAAATGCTGATATAATCATCGAAAATTATAAAGTTAATAATTTAAAAGAATATAAATTAGATTATAAGAATATAAAAAAAATTAATAAATCAATAATATATTGCTCAATTACAGGATTTGGCCAAAATGGTCCATTAGCCTTATTACCTGGATATGATTTTGTAATTCAAGCTATGGCAGGAATAATGAGTATAACAGGAGAAAAAGATGGACCACCAATCAAACCTGGAGTTGCTTATGCAGATATTTTCACCTCACTTTANAGCGTAATAGCAATTCAAGCAGCACTTCATTCAAGAAAGAAAACTGGAATAGGTAGTTTTATTGATATGTCATTATACGACACACAATTAGCTGTTTTAGCTAACCAAGCTTCAACCTATTTGCTTAATGGTAAAGAACCCAAAAGAATGGGTAATAAACATCCTTCCATAGTGCCATACCAATTATTTGAAGCTAAAGATGGTGACATAATTATTGCCTGCGGAAACGATCAACAATTCAAATCGCTTTGCAATGCTTTTGAGTGGGATTTTGCAAATTCAAAAAAATTTTCAACTAACAAAAAAAGAATTAAAAATAGAACTGAATTAATAAGTGAATTGTCAAATAAATTAAAAAAATTTAAAAAAGAAAAAATTATCAAAATCTTAAATAAAGCAAAAGTTCCAGTTGGAAATGTAAATTCTATTAGTGAAGCTTTAAATCATGTTCAGACAAAATCTAGAAAAATGATAAAGTCTATTAGTGGTGAAAAATTTGTAAGAACTCCAATACTCTATGATAACTTAAAATTAAGTTATAAAAAAATAGCACCTGAACTTGGCGATAGCAACCTAGTGATAAAGAAAAATATCCTATCAAACAAATTTTGGGAGTAATAAATTGAAACTTAATAAACTGGGAAATAGTGAACTTCAAGTATCTAGTTATTGTTTGGGATCAATGACATGGGGAGAGGCAACTTCTGAAAATGATGGACATTGGCAATTAGATTTTTCACTAGATAATGGAATTAATTTTGTAGATACCGCTGAAATGTACCCCACAAATCCATTACGAAAAGAAACAGCTGGAGATACAGAAAAAATAATTGGTAATTGGCTCAGAAAAAGAAAAAAAAGAGATGATATAATTATTGCAACGAAAGTTGTTGGTATTGGTAATAAAACTGTTAGAGAAGGAAAACCTATAAATGAACACACTATAGAAGAAGCTTTAACTAAAAGCTTAAAAAGACTTAATACTGATTATATAGATCTTTATCAATTACATTGGCCAAATAGAGGCTCTTATCACTTTAGACAAAATTGGNNGTATAANCCTTCCAATCAAAATACCAAAAAGATAAAACAAGATATTTTTGACATTTTAAATTTTCTTTCAAAAAAAGTTAAAGAAGGAAAAATAAGAAATATTGGGTTATCAAATGAAACTGCATGGGGAACAATGCAATTTATAAAAATTGCAAATGAGAATAATTTTGATCATGTTGTTTCAATTCAAAATGAATATAGCTTATTATGCAGATTTTATGACACTGATCTTGCTGAAGTGAGTCATAATGAAAATATAAGCCTACTATCTTATTCACCACTAGCCGCTGGGTTATTGTCAGGCAAGTATCAGGATGGAAAAGTACCAGAAAAATCACGACTTAAAGCGACACCTGGATTAATGGGAAGATTCAACCCAAGATCATTATTAGCTGTAGCTAATTATCTCAACATTGCTAAAAAGTATCAATTAAATCCTGTACATATGGCTCTTGCGTTTTGTGATACAAAACCATTTATGGGATCTACAATTTTTGGAGCTACTACAAATGAACAGTTAAAAACCATAATCAATGGTTTGGATGTGGAATTATCAGATGAGGTCTTGCGTGATTTGGATAAAGTACACAGAGAGTTTCCTTTTCCAATTTAGTAAAAAATCTGACCAATGATTTCTGTAAAAAATGTAACCAAAGTTTATTCTGATAATTTTTACGCTCTATCAAATATATCTTTAGATATAAAAAGAGGAGAAATTTTTGCTTTGCTTGGCCCTAATGGAGCAGGTAAGACTACACTTATATCATGTATATGTGGATTGATAAAACAAACAAAAGGACTTATTAAGGTTTCAAACTTTGATACTTTAAAAGACTATAGAAAAACAAGATCATTGATTGGACTTGTTCCACAAGAATTTCCACTGGACAGTTATGAAAGCGTTTTAAATACAGTAAATTTTTCAAGAGGGCTTTTTGGATTAAAACCTGACGATAAATATATCAAAAATGTAATTCAATCTTTAAAGCTATGGGATAAAAAAAATTCTTCAATAATTACCTTATCTGGTGGAATGAAGAGAAGAGTGCTTATAGCTAAAGCACTTTCTCATAATCCTAAAATTCTTTTTTTAGATGAGCCTACTTCTGGAGTAGATATTCAACTAAGAAAAGAAATGTGGGATATGATCCTTCAGCTTAAACAAAGTGGCGTTACAGTTATATTAACAACTCATTATATTAAAGAAGCAGAAACTATAGCTGATAGAATAGGTATCATTGATAAAGGAGAATTGATTTTAGTTGAAAACAAAGAAAATCTAATCAATAAGTTTGGAAAGAAATCCATTATAATAGAATTTGGAGAGAAAATATATGAAATACCAGATAAAATTAAAGATTTTAACTGCTTCATTACTAACGATAATCTTTGTTTAGTCATTAAGAAATTAAAAAATAATAATGATATTAACATAACAAATGTGATCAAGATTATTTCTAAATTAAAGATCCCTGTAATTGATATAAAAACAGAAGAAAGTTCCCTCGAAGACATTTTTTTAGATATAATTAGTGAGAGGGTAAAGGGTGAACTTTAACTCAATTAAAGCTATCTATAAATTCGAAATGGCAAGAGCATTAAGAACTATAATGCAAAGTATTTTAGCGCCTGTTCTTTCAACCTCACTCTATTTTATTGTGTTTGGCGCAGCAATTGGAACTAAGATATCAACGATTGATAATGTATCATATGGGGCATTTATTGTACCAGGACTGATAATGCTTTCAATTATGACGACAAGTGTTAATTTTGCAGCATTTGGTATATATTTACCTAAATATAATGGTTCGATTTTTGAAATTATGTCAGCCCCTATCTCAGCATATGAAATAGTTATTGGATATGCTGGAGCAGCAGTAAGTAAATCACTTTTGATAAGTGTATTAATTTTATTTACATCTACAATATTTGTTGATTTTTATATTAAGCATCCCTTATTGATGCTTTTTTTATTAATTTTAATAAGTATTACTTTTTCACTTTTTGGTTTCATTGTAGGTATTTGGGCAACAAATTTTGAAAAACTTCAATTAATTCCATTGTTAATAATTACGCCTTTAGTTTTCCTTGGAGGAAGCTTTTATTCGGTGGAAATGCTTCCAGAATTATGGCAGTTTGTGACAAAATTTAATCCAATATTTTATGTAATAAATGGATTTAGATGGAGTTTTTTTGGTACAGCAGACATAGCTATTACTACTTCTTTAAGTTTTATTATTACTTTTTTATTCATATGCTTAATTATAATAGGTTTGATTTTTAAAACAGGTTATAGAATTAAAGGCTAAAGCAATTTTAAATTTTCAAATGTATAGGAAATTTTTGCATTATTTCTTTTCTTAATGATGGATTCAATTCTTCTTTTGTTGGTGTTGAAAGTAAATCTTTTGTTCTCTCTTTTGCTTTTAGTAAAAGATCTGGTTTACCATTCTCAGCCCATTCTTTTGGACTAGTTCTATCTCCTAAAACTGGATAAATATATTCTGTTTGCATTAAACTTAATGTTTGATTATGGCCTAAATAATGACCAGGACCATTTAAACAAATATCCCTCATTGTTTCTAAGCTTAAACTAGCGTTGTTTACATCTATTCCTTTTACACATCTTAGTGCTTGACCAAGTAAATCATCTCCAAGAACTAAGCTTTCTAAACAAAACCCCAGAAGGGAAGCATGCATTCCTGCAGATTCATATACTAAATTAAGTCCAGCTAATCCTGCCATAACATTTGATGTCGCCTGCTCCCAACCTGCTTGCATATTAGGTAATTTGGAATCTGCGATACCTGCAGCTGCACCTCCAGGGAGATTATAAAATCTATGCATTTGTGCACACCCTGCTGTAAGAAGAGCCTGCTCACCCGATCCTCCAGACATTGCACCAGTTCTTAAATCTGAAACAAAAGGCCAAGTACCAAAAATAGCTGGAAAACCTTTTTCTATTGAATTTACATATACTAAACCAGCTAAACATTCAGCCACAGCTTGCACTATTGCTCCTGCAATGGGTGCAGGAGCAGTTGCTCCAGCTTGACCTGCAGATAAAAGAAGAATTGGCATTCCTGATTTAATACATTCTTCCATTACTAAACAACTTTCAGTTGCAAATTTTAGAGGAGGTACAACAAAACAATTCGAATTTGATATAAATGGTTTCTCAAACCAAGAATTCTTACCACCAGATAATATGTGTACCATTTCCATAATTGGTTTTACATATGAAGCTTCAGTAAATGAAACTCCTACATGTTTGCTTGTTCCAGCACAACAAGCAAAAACAGTGTTTAAATCCATTTCAAAATTATCTGTAATATCTCTACAAATCATAGGTCTTTGTAGAAAATGAATGTTATCAAGATGATCAGATAATTTAGCCGCAGCAAATAAATCTGAAACTGTACTATCTCTATAGTCGTTCGTTTCTAAATCTACGACATGAACTGCTGCGCCAGCAGTTCCGTAATGAACACGATTTTTTTCTAATAAAAGGCTATTTTTATTTGAACGACTATGAAGTGTAAAATCTCGTGCAGCATAAGATAAGGTTTTTTCAACTAATTCCCTAGGAAACCTTATTCTTCCGTCTTCACCTAAAATTGCACCAACTGAAGTCATTGCTTTAACTCCACTTTCAGGTGCATCAGCAAGACCTATTTCTTCTAATACCTGCAAAGCTGAATTGTGAATTCTTAAAATCTCTTCATCAGTTAATGGATTATATGAACCTCCAATTAATCCAGGCTTTACAGGACGTAACTCTTTGGCCAATGGTGCAGACCTTAAAGCTTGCCTAGCACTTCTCCCACCTGATCTCTTATTAATCTCCTTATTTGGTACATCTATTGTCATTTATTACATTCTTACTCTTTCAGACTTTGGATCATACATAGGTTTTAAACTGGCTTCCGCAGTTACAATTTCTCCCGCCACATCTATACTATAATCAAAGGACAAGATTTCTTCATTAGATAAGTTTTTTGAATCTACATATCCTAATCCAATACAACCACCTAAAGTGTGGCCAAAATTACCTGAAGTTAAGTATCCTACAATTTTATTATCCCTCAAAACCGGTTCATTATGATAAATCATTTTACTTGGATCGTTTAATTTGAACTGTAACATTTTTTTACTTGAACCAATTTTTCTTTTAGTAAGTATTGACTCTTTTCCTTCAAAATTTTTTTTGGACAAATCTGCAGTAAAAGAAAGACCTGCATCAACTATATGATCTTCATCTGTAATATCATGACCAAAATGCCTATATGCTTTTTCAATTCTACAACTATCTAATGCATGAATGCCGCAAAGATTAAACTTCATTTCTTGTTGGAATTTCCATATTTCTTCAAAAACATGAGCGCATTGGTCAGAACTTATATAAATTTCCCAACCAAGTTCTCCTACATAACTCACACGATGTGCTCTAGCTAAGCCTGATCCAATTTCTATATTTTTCCAAGTTCCAAATGGATGAGCTGAATTACTAAAGTTATTTGGAGAAACGCATTCTAATAATTTTCTTGAGTTAGGTCCCATTATTGAAAGTACTCCTTCTGAAGAGCTTATATCAATAATCATAACCTCATTAGAATTATTTTTCTTATTTAAATAAGACAAATCTCTTTGTAATGTTGCGCATGGTACAACTAATAAAAAAGATTTTTCACCCAAACGAGAAATTGTAAGGTCAGATTCTATACCACCTTTTTCATTAAGCATTTGCGTATAAACAATTCTTCCAATTTGGATATTAATTTGAGCAGTACAAATCTCCTGTAAAAAATTTAAAGCACCTTCTCCATCTACCCTTATTTTACCAAATGATGACATATCAAATATACCAATATTTTGTCTAACTGCCGTATGTTCTTTTTTTTGATTTTCAAACCAGTTTTGTTTTCCCCATGAATATTGATATTCTGGTTTTTGATTGAAAGTTGAAAACCAATTAGCTCTTTCATAACCAGCCACTTCACCAAACACAGCTCCTAGATCTTTCAAGTAGTTATGAAAAGGAGAACGTCTAATATTTCGACTTGTTTTTGGTTGAAGATATGGAAAATGGTCAGCATATAATAAACCTAAACTTTCCGTTACCCTTTCTTTTAAGTATTTACGATTAATTTGAAAAGGTTCTGCTCTTCTTAAGTCCACTTCCCAAAGATCGAAAGGTGGAGAACCATTATCAATCCACCTAGCTAACGCCATTCCAGCNCCACCAGAAGAAATTATACCAATCGAATTATATCCTGCTGCAACCCAGTATCCTTTACAGGTATTCGCTTCTCCTAAATAATATCTGTTGTCCGGAGTAAAACTCTCTGGACCGTTAAAAAAAGTCCTAATACCAACATTATTTAATAGTGGCATTCTTTTTAAACCAAGAGAAAGTATAGGCTCAAAATGCTCTATATCCTCTGGAAGCTGATCAAAACAAAAATCATCAGGAATCCCTTCCATCCCCCATGCTTTTGCTTTGGGCTCAAATGCACCAAGCATCATTTTTCCAGCGTCTTCCTTATAATAAGCACACTCGTCAGGAACTCTTAGAACTGGTAACTGTTTTAGGTTCTCAATAGGTTCAGTTACAATGTAGAAATGTTCACAAGCATGTAATGGAATGTTAACACCACTTTTTAATCCTAATTCTCTAGCCCACATCCCAGCACAATTGACAATAACATCAGAAGAAATAATTCCTTTTTCTCCATTTTCCAAAGAATAGTGAATACCCTTCGCACAATCATCTTTAATTATTACATCGTCGACCTTAATATTTTCTAAAATTTGAACACCCATATTTCGAGCACCTTTTGCTAATGCAAGTGCAATATTAGCAGGATCTGCTTGACCGTCTTTTGGCAAAAAAACACCAGATATGACATCCTCCGTATATAAAATAGGATATTTCTCTTTAACCTCTTTCGGGCTAATTTCATGAACTTCAACATTAAATGCTCTGGCTAGGGCAGCTTGTCTTTGTAATTCTTCTTTTCTACTTTCAGTTAATGCAACTGTAATTGACCCTGTTTGCCTCATGCCAGTTTCAATGCCAGTTTCATCGGCAAGATTAACATAAAGGTCAGCAGAATACTTTGCTAACCTGGTCATATTTTGTGAATTTCTCAGTTGTCCAATAAGACCCGCAGCATGCCAAGTTGTACCAGATGTAAGTTTTTTCCTTTCAAGAAGAATTACATCTTTCCAGCCTAATTTAGCTAAATGGTAAGCTACCGAACAACCAGAAACGCCACCACCGATAATGATTGCTCTTCCTTTTTTAGGGATAATCATACTTTTAAAACTTCATTATTAGGATCCCATAAAGGACCAGAATTTTGTATAATAGCAGGAAAATCATTTCCAAATATATCTACTGAAACAGTTTGACCAGAAATTGCTAAATCAGTCTTCACCATTCCTAGAGCAATTGAAGCGTTTACACGATGCCCGTAAGCACCACTAGTGACTTCCCCTATAATTTTTCCATCATGCCATATTGTTGACATATAAGGAGCATCACATACATTATCTTTAATTATCATAGAGACGAATTTTTTTACTGAACCACGCTGTTTTTCAGATAGTAAAGATTGTTTACCTGGAAAAACTTCCTTTTTATCAAATTTTATGAATCTTTCTAATCCACTTTCAAGGAGGCTATAATCTGTTGAAAGATCTCCTTTCCATGCTCTGTATCCTTTTTCAACTCTAAGACTGTCAAGAGCAAACATTCCAAAAGGTGTTGCTCCTTCACTTAAAACTTTTTCATAAATTAATGACATATCCTCATTCTTAGCATGAATTTCCCAGCCTAATTCGCCTGCGTAACTTACTCTAGCTAATAAAATTTGTTTATTTTCAATTTTTGCGTTTTGTAAAGATAGCCATGGTAACGTTAAATCGGCATTTGAAATACTATTTATTAATGACCTTGAATTAGGGCCAGTTACGATTAAACATGTCCAATTATTTGTGATGTCTGAAACTTCTACATTTTGATTTTTATTAATACCTAATTTTAAAATTTCATAATCATGCCATTGCGCAGCTCCAGCAGTTATTAAAGTAAATTTATTAAGGTCATGACGCATAATAGACATTTCTGTCAAAACACGACCACGTTCATCAGGAAAATAAGCTAAATTCATTCGATCAATAGCAGGTAGATTACCGGAAATTTTACTTAATAAAAACTCAGAAGCTCCTGAACCCTCTACTTTAAATCTTGAAAAACCAGGTAAATCTAATACTCCAACATTTCTGTTAACAGCTAAACATTCTTCTCTTACCCTCGAAAACCAAGGGCCTTCTCTGTTCCATGTTTGTGTAGAGTTCTCTGAAGTGTCATCCCCATCTTTTGCAAACCAATTTGCTCGCTCCCAACCATTATAGGCACCCATTTGTCCCCCATTATTGATAATGGTTTGATGATTTGGAGATTGTTTTTTATCTCTACCCGCAGGCCAAGAATGAAAAGGAAAATGCATTGCATATTCATGCCCATAAACCTCAGCAGCTTTAGCAGCACAATAATCTTTATCTGTATAGTCTGTGAATCTTCTTGGATCACAGGACCACATATCCCACTCAGTATATCCTTCAGAGACCCACTCTGATAAAACCTTTCCAGCGCCACCGCCTTGTGCAATTCCAAAAGTAAAAACACAAGCTTCGTAAACATTCGTTAATCCAGGTGAAGGNCCAATTAAAGGATTACCATCTGGAGTATATGGAATAGGCCCATTTATCACTTTTGAAATTCCTGCCTTACCTAATATTGGAACACGTTTCATAGCATCTTCTATATACCACTCTAATCGTTCAAGATCGTCAGGATATAATTGGAAACTAAAATCATCTGGCAAAGGGTCATTAGATTCATGCCAGTGAACTTTACAGTTTCTTTCATATGGACCTAAGTTAAGACCGTTTTTTTCTTGCCTTAGATAATAACTGCTATCAACATCTCTTAGTAAAGGAAGTTTTGAATTTAGTTTTTCTGATCTTTCTTGTAATTCAGGAATTTCCTCAGTCAATAAATACTGGTGGCTCATTACTGACATTGGGATTGACCTTCCCCCAAAAGGAACGAACCAATCACTGACTCTTTTCGCATAGTAACCAGCAGCATTTATCACTATTTCACATTCGATTGATCCTTTATTTGTATTAACTATCCAATTTTTTTTGTTCTTTGAAATTCCAGTAGCAGAACAAAAACGGATTATGTCTGCGCCTAAATCACGTGCACCTTTTGCAAGTGCTTGAGTTAGCTGAGCTGGATCAATATCACCATCGTTTGGATCAAAAAGTGCACCTTTCAAGTCATGTGTTTCAATAAATGGATATTTTGATTTTAATTCTGACAATCCAATTACATCAATATCCATACCTTGATAAATACCCATTCCTTTTGCTCTTTGAAATTCCATCATTCTTTCTTCAGAATGTGCCAATCTGACAGAACCTGTTACATGATAATTCATTGGATAATTCACTTCTTTAGAGAGTCCTCGATATAATTCTGTAGAATATCTCTGCATATTCATAATTGCCCAGGATGAAGAAAAGGTGGGTACATTTCCTGCAGCATGCCAAGTACTTCCAGCAGTAAGCTCATTTTTTTCTATAAGCAATAGATTTGAAAGTCCTGATTTAGCTAGATGGTATAGACAAGAGACCCCAACTACTCCGCCACCTATAACAATAATTCTTGAATACTTTGGTAACCCTGACATCATGCCCCCCATTAGCAGAGTAAAAAATAAAGATAAGTTTAACTTTAACTATAAAGTTAAATTTTTCAAAACAAAAAATAATCTTAATTAAGATTTTTAATTTAGAAAAAAGCTTGAAGACCTGTTTGAGCTCTTCCTAATATAAGTGCGTGAATATCGTGGGTGCCTTCGTAAGTATTTACAGTTTCTAAATTTATTAGATGTCTCATCACACCATATGAAATGTCTATGCCATTCCCACCTAGCATATCCCTAGATAATCTTGCTACGTCTAAAGCTTTTCCACAGTTATTTCTTTTGAGTAAACTTATTGCCTCAGGACTCGCATTACCTTCATCCATTAATTGCCCTAGTCTATATACTGCATGCAACCCTAGTGTAATTTCAGTTTGCATATCTACTAATTTTTTTTGGTATAATTGATTTTGTGCTAGAGGCCTTTTGAATTGAATACGATCTAAACCGTATTGTCTAGCAACATGCCAACAATATTCTGCAGCTCCTAGTACTCCCCAAGAAATCCCGTACCTAGCGCGATTAAGGCATCCAAATGGACCTTTTAAACCTTCTACATTAGGTAAGATTGATTCCTCACTCACAAATACATTATCCATTACAATCTTGCCAGTAATTGAAACTTTCAAACTTAATTTACCATCAATAATAGGAGCAGATAACCCAGGGGTATTTTTTTCCAAAATAAAACCTTTAATTTTGCCATTATGTTCATTTGATTTTGCCCAGATTATAAAAACATCTGCTATTGGACTATTTGAAATCCATGACTTTTCTCCAGAAATTCTGTAGCCTCCTGAAACTTTTTCAGCCTTTGTTGACATACTACTAGGATCAGAACCTGCATTTGCCTCTGTTAAACCAAAGCAACCTATTAAATTACCAGATGCTAGCTTTTGTAAGTATTTTTCTTTTTGTTCATCTGAGCCATAAGCAAATATTGGATACATAACTAAGCTTGATTGAACTGACATCATAGATCGATATCCAGAATCGATTCTTTCTATTTCTCTAGCAATCAAACCATAAGAAATATAGTTTGCTCCAATCCCACCATAATGCTCAGGTATCGTTGAGCCTAGTAGACCCATCTCTCCCATTAATTTAAATACATCAAGATCTACTTTTTCATTTTGAAACGCCTTCTCAACTCTTGACATTAGATTTTTTTCGGCAAATTCCCTTACTGATTTAGCTAATAACCTCTCACTATCAGATAATTTAGTATCTAAAAGGAGTGGATCCTGCCATTCAAATTTATTTAATTCCGGCAAATCTTTTTCTTCTATAGTATTAATGAGATCTTTCATAAATTTCTCCAGATATCTTATATATATATTGATTTTAATAAATCTTTTTTTATTTTCAAGACATTCCAAGATGTGCTTGGATATTTGTAATTGCAATTACATTTACAATGTCCTGAAAACCACAACCGCGTGACACATCATTTGCCGGTTTTTTTAAACCGTCCAATATAGGACCAATTGCAACTGCACCAGCCATTCTTTCAGCAATTTTATAGGCTATATTGGCAGCATCTAAATTTGGAAAGATAAATACATTACATTTACCAGAGATATTTGAATTATTTACTTTTATACTTGAAACCAAAGGGTCAAAAGCACTGTCAAACTGTAATTCACCTTCAACTTTAATGTCGGGTCTGAGTGATCCTACTAGTTCTTTAGCTTTAATAACTTTATTTGCCAAAGGATGTCTAGCACTTCCTAAAGTTGAAAACGAAAGCAACCCTACATAAGGTTTGTCACTTACTAATTCAGAAAACCAATCATTGCTTACTATAGCTGAATTAGCTAGTTCCTCTACTGACGGGTTAATTACCACACCGCAATCTGCAAAAATAAATGTTTCCTTTCTTTTATGAAAAGATTTATCACAAACAATAAGAAAAAAACTTGAAAGTTTTTCTTTGCTTTCTTTTAAACCAATAACATTTATGGCAGTTCTTACTGTGTCTGAGGTGGTTGAAACCGCTCCTCCAACAGTTCCGTCAGCATAATTTAGACGAACTAAAAGAGCAGAAAACACCAACGGATTTTTAACGATTTGAAGGGCATCATCTATTGTAATTGGTTTTTTTGCTCTACATTTCAAATATTCTTTTGCAAATTCCTCTTGAAGATCTGATTTCTCAGGATTTATTATTTCAATTTTTGATAAAATTTCATTCTGCTTCTTTTGCTGGAATGTGGAAGTAAATTTTTTTATCTTTTCACTAATGAAGTTTACAGGGCCTATCAATGTCATTACCCCTAATCCTTCAACGACAGATTCAATGGCTGCTAAAATTACTCTATCGTCTGTTCCTTCACTTAAAATTATTTTTTTGGGAACTTTCGATGCCCTAGATCGAATTCTTTTTATATAATCCATATTTAATTAAAGAGATTACTGCTATAAATATATATTTTCTTTTGATGTTATATTATATACTCAAAAAAAAAATTTAAAATGAGAAATCTACTAGTAAATATGATTTTGGTTCATTATAATAAATCAAGACATTTATAGTTATTGAATTTGATTTAGTTTGGGGGAAAACAATGGCATATAATGTAAATAGAAATTCACTAGAAAATCACTGGATGCCCTTTACTGATAACAGGGGTTTTAAGGCTAATCCAAGGTTAATAAGCCAAGCTTCTGGTGTTTATATGGATAATCATATGGGTTCAAAAGTTTTAGATGGATCCTCAGGTCTTTTTTGCTGTCCTGCAGGACATTGCCATCCAAAAATTATCGAAGCAGTTCACGAACAGATGAAGGTTAATACTTATACTTCCCCTTTTGGAACAAGTCATCAAGAAAGTTTTAAATTAGCTGATAGAGTGTCAGAAATAACTCCTGAGGGTTTAAATCACGTTTTTTTTGTTAACTCGGGTTCTGAGGCTGTTGATACTGCTTTGAAAATAACTATGGCATATCACTCTGCTGTAGGAGAAAATAGGCATAGATTTGTAAGTAGAGAGAGAGCCTATCATGGCGTTAATATGGGTGGAGTTTCACTTTCGGGAATGGTTAATAATAGAAAAACTTTCCCTATAGTAATGCCAGGTGTGGTAATGATGAGACACACATGGACTGGGGAAGAACTTTGCGTCAAAGGACAACCTTTAAACGGTAAGGAATTGGCTAATGATTTGCAAAGGTTTGTTCAAACCTATGGAGGTCAAACTATTGCAGCTTGCATAGTTGAACCAGTTGCTGGTTCAACGGGAACTTTGGTCCCTCCAGTAGGTTATTTAGAAAGATTAAGAGAAATTTGTGATGACAATGGTATTATTCTTATTTTTGATGAAGTAATAACCGGATTTGGTAGAATGGGAACTAATTTTGCTTCTGACAAATTTAACGTTAAACCCGATATAATGACTATGGCAAAGGCCTTAACAAATGGCTCAATGCCAATGGGTGCAGTTTGTGTGAAAGACGAGATATATGAAGCAGTTACGGATAATGCAAATGAGAATGCAATCGAGTTTTTCCATGGATACACATATTCTGGTCATCCTGCTGCTTGTGCAGCAGGTTTAGCCTCACTTCAAATATATGAGGAGGAAGGCCTTTTCCAAAAAGCAAATGAGTTATCCCCATATTTTTTAGATAGTATTTTCTCACTTAGCGACCATAAGCTTGTNAAGGATGTAAGAGGGATTGGTCTTATGGCAGGAGTGGAGTTGCATATGGATGAAAATCCTGGAAAATGTGGAGGGAAGTTGCAAAAAGATCTTTTTTGGAATGGTTTACATGTCAAATTTACAGGAGATACAGGTATTGTTGCTCCTATGTTCATTTCTGAAAAAAAACATATAGATGAAATAGTGGATAAATTTAGAAAAACACTTGATAAATATAATTAATTAATGAACCTTCTTTTTGCTTGAAATGGAAAATCATTCCAAAGTAAATTTTGAAAATTCTTATAATTCATTACCAGAAACATTCTTTAAGAGAGTGAAACCTGAGAAGATGCCAGATGTGGGTCTTTTTTTACTAAACCAAAAACTTTCAGATGGACTTGATTTAGATTATTCTTGGTTGAAAAAAAAAGNTGGAATTCAGTTTCTTTCTGGGCAAAATTTAATTAAAGGTTCTGAACCAATTGCACTAGCATATGCTGGACATCAATTTGGGTCATTTGTGCCTCAACTTGGAGATGGAAGAGCCATTCTCTTAGGAGAAGTTAAAGATAAGAATGGTTATTTAAAGGATATTCATCTTAAAGGATCTGGAAAAACACCTTTTTCTAGATCAGGTGATGGGAGAGCCACTCTTGGTCCCGTATTAAGAGAATATATAATCTCTGAATATATGAATTCAATTAATATACCTACCACAAGAAGTCTTGCGGCAATCACAACTGGAGAAAAAGTAGTTAGAGAAAGAATATTACCTGGTGCAATTTTAGTAAGAATAGCAAATAGCCATATTAGGGTTGGTACCTTTCAATATTTTGCAGCAAGACAAATGACAAAAGAGATAAAAATCTTAGCTGATTATATTATAGAAAGGCATTTTAAATTATCATTATCTTCAAAAAATATTTATGAAAAATTCTTAATGGAAATTATTAAATCACAAGCCAATTTAATAAGTAAATGGATGAGTGCAGGATTTATACATGGTGTGATGAATACTGATAATACATGCTTATCTGGTGAGACAATAGACTATGGACCATGCGCATTTTTGGATAATTTTGATTATAATAAGGTATTTAGTTCAATAGATTACCAAGGTAGATATTCTTATAAAAATCAGCCAAATATAATATTATGGAATTTAACGAGATTTGCAGAAACTATTCTGCCTCTAATAGACAACAACTTAAATAAATCTATAAAAAAAGCAGAAGAAATTCTAAATGAATTTGCTTCAATATATGAGAGTAATTGGATCTCAATCATGGGTTACAAATTAGGAATAGATGAAGCAAACAAAACTGATAAAAACCTTATTGAAGAGTTCTTAACTCTAATGCAGAACCAGCAATTAGATTTTACTAATTCTTTTTATTCTCTATCTTTTTTAATAGAAAAAGATCAAATTGAGAAAGAAGGTCCACCAAAAAGTCATAGAATTTATAGTAAAATTAAATCCTCTGATTGGTATGCCAAATGGACAAAAAGGTTAAACATTAATAAAAAAAATTTAAAAAAAATATTAAAAACTTTATTAATTAACAATCCATCTATAATACCTCGAAATCATATTGTAGAAAAAGTTCTAAATGATGCAATATATGAAAATAAAAAAGATTCACTTAATGATTTTCTTAATGCCTTGAATGATCCTTACAAATTAAGAACCTTTGACGATCCATACACCAAACCTCCTTCTCCTAACGAAGAGGTAACTCAGACATTTTGTGGTACTTANAATATTGAAAATTACAATACATCAACATTAAATTTCAAATTTTATTGGTAATTTAAAAGAATACTGTTTTTTTGAAAGTGATAAGGGGGCAGATGGATAATGATCTGAATTGCTTACTGCTCTTAATACCTCGTTATCCAAAATATCAAACCCAGAAGATTGTATTAAAGATAATTTTTTTAAGATCCCTTCATTTGTTATACTCAGTTGGATAATTACCTTTCCACTTATTTGGTTTTGTAATGCTATTACAGGATAGTTTATATTAGAATTAATTTCTTGAAGAATTTTTGAACTCCAGATTTTTAAATCATTTTTATCTTTTTTAGATTTTTTTGTTTTACTTGAATATTGTGACTTTTTTTGAATAGTTTCTTNTAAATTTTTATTAAGTTGTATCTGCCTTAAGGTCAGTACTTTTTTAATTGAAATTAGATCTTCTTCGATTTTAGCTAAATTTTCAAAAATATTTTGATTATCCTCAGCAATTGAAAGTGATGAAATAGAAAACTTTTTATTTTCTAATTCCCTGATTAATTCNTCACCTAAAACATATCCTAAATTATCAATTTCTTTTTCAAATAAGGAATTTTCAATAATTTTATTTTTTAAAATTACATTTTTTTTTATTGAATCATTAGTTTTAATCAGTATTGGATTTGCAAAATTAAAATTTGGATTTTTATCTTCTTTATTATATTCAANAATTTTGAAATTCTTCTTATCATGAATATTAATCCCCATTGCAAGTGGCTTAATATTGGTGAAATTAACATCAAGTTCTCGAGCTAGTANTTTAGTTGAATTTAAAATTTCATAATTTGAACTTTTAAGAATTGGCTCATTTGAAATCATAGCATCATAGGATGGCAGGTCCATAATTGATATGCTAGTACTATGTAATTCTAGATTTTTATTATTTTTTTTAAAATCAGGAAAGAAAAAACCTGCCATTGCAAAATAAAAAACAGAATGGATACAAATTGAAAAAATTATTGCAATTTTCATATTATACTCATTCTAAAATTGTCTTTCATAGCCTAAATAAAATGACCTTTTGGCAGTTCCGTAACCACTTGAAGTTTCATATGTTTCATCTAATAAATTTTCACCATTTAAATAAATTTTTGAATTTCCATTAAGTAAATAAGATAATTTCGCATTTAAAAGGTTGTAATCTTTAAGAGGAACTACACCAGATCCATCACTTTTTACCCCAGTAAGTTCGCTGACAGATTGAAGTTCACCATTAATAGAAAGCTTATCTGTAACTTTTGAAAACAAACTCACATTGATAACTTGCTTTGGTATATTGGAAACACTGTTGCCGTTTTCATCAGTAGTATTGGCATATGAAATTCCAAATTTTGAATTACTATTTATTGAGGTATTTAATCTTAAATCGTAACCTTTTCTTTCCGATTTACTACCCAACTGATTATATTTTCCATCATACCAATCAGTTGGATCTTCAGGGTCCCAAGATATAGCGTTATCTATTTTTATATTAAAAATACTTCCACTTAAAACTGCATTAAATTTATTAATACGATAACTGAAACCTGCATCCATACTTGTACTATTCTCAGGTTTTAATAGTGGATTACCATAAAGAACTGTGAAGTCCCCATTAGAGTCAGCTCTAAAATTTGATGGGTCATTAACATTATACTGACCGTACATTTCATCTAATGATGGAGCCCTAAAACCAGTNCCACTTCCAACCTTGATAACTAAGTCTTTGTTGGGTTGATATGTACCTGTAATTCTACCGGTTATTTTCTGACCAAAAACAGAGTGATCATCCAACCTGATTGTTGTGTCTAAAGTGGCATTATTGATTGGTTTTGTTAGAAGAGAAATAAATGAGGCATAGTTATTTACTACCTTGTCCGTTTTATTTATCTCAACCGTATTTGTTTCAGCAGCTAATCCAAAAATTCCTCTTCCAAAGTTAAAATTCCGCAAAATTTGATAATCAATTGATCCTCTATTGCCATAATATTCAGTTGAAGCAAAAGGTGAAAATTGAGTTCTATCCGTTTTATAAAAATTTAAACCAAATTTTTGATCACTATTTTTTCCTTTAATTGAAAGTTTTGCTCCTAAACCTTGATTTAATTGTTCATAGTAATAATTTTCTGCATCACCCATAAAACCATCGTAGTCACCTTTATTAAATGTGTTTAGCAAATTTAAAGAAAAGCTTGCGCCATTATTAAAGTCAGTTAACGTTTTGATGGAAATTTCCCTATTAAAATACCCATCATTTTCAGCACCTTCTTTACTAGTTTCTAATGCTGAATATCCATCACTTTCGGTATTTGAAAATCTTAAACCAAGTTTTGTTCCTTCGATTTGATAGCCAGTAGATATTGAAAGTGATTTAGTATTGTAGCTACCATATTGAATATTTATAGAACTGTCGTTTTTTTCTTTAAGATCTTTTGTTTCCAAAAATAAAACACCACCAACTGCCTCTGATCCATATAATGCTGATTGACTTCCTTGTAAAATCTCAATCTTTTTTAAATTATTACTTGGGATACCGACTATATATGGTTTGACTTCAACTCCAGTTACATCAGCTATATCAATCCCATCATAATATACCTTGATATATTTTGACCCATATCCTCTAATTTTAATTTCAGTAGTAGAGCCAACCGGACCATTCTGTGATACAGAAATACCAGGTGTGGTAGATAATATTTGAGTTAAAAAAGTTGCTTTTTTGTTTTGAATGATTTCCTCATCAATTACATCTACAATTGCGCCAGTCTCATTTACCGGAGTAAAAACTCTATTTGCTGAAACAGTAATTTGATCCAAAACAAAATCCTGAGCTACAATTTTAGTTGNAAATAANNTNATGAACAAANAGATAAANAATTTATTTGAAAATGACATTNTTCCTCCACTTTTTTATGACTTTTAAAAGCCAATTTTTTATGCGGAAGATTGAACTACCGCAAAGGTTAGATTCACCTTTACGGATAACCGCCCATTAAGTACGCCCCGTACTTAAGGTAGGTGAAATTTATGGCAGGTCTCCTGGCTCATGGATCAATGAATTTAGTCCGCCTTCCCAATTTATTCAGTGGCACTATGGACTAATTCTACCCACTTACAGTTGCGGGGGCAGCTATGGTTTTTAACCATATTCCCTTTTAATTAATTCCTTATTCAAGAAATCAAACCATAGTCTTATCTAGCTATATAAAAATGAGCAGGTCAATAATTTTTTTTGATTAAGTGGATTAATATTAACTTTTCCACTTAATAGAACATCCCATTGAAGAAATTTGATCCTCTGGTCCTTTACCTGTTTTGGCTACCAAAGACATAGCTTCAAAAAGATCTCTTCTAAGATCTGTGGGCCCAGCCTCTTTTCTAGAAGCATCTAATCTACCTCTGTACTGTAAGCCAAGCGTAGAGTTAAATCCAAAAAAGTCTGGAGTGCAAATGGCATCATATTTTTTCGCTATAGATTGATCTTCATCAAAAAGATAAGGAAATGGGAAATTATTTTGATTTGATAATTTTATCATATTTTCAAAACTATCTTCAGGATAAGTTTCTACATCATTTGATGAAATGGCGGCAACTCCAATCCCGTGTTCTATTAAATCTTTACTATCTCGAATAATTCTGTCNAATACNGCAAGAACATATGGGCAATGATTACANATAAACATTATTAATGTACCATTTCTTCCTTTTACAGAATCTAAATTATATTTTTTTTGGTCTACTCCAATTAAATTAAAGTCAGGCGCTAGCCAATCAAAGTCACAAACTGGAGGTATCGCAGCCATTTTTNTTCCTTTCAAAAGTTACTTCAAAGATTGTTCTGCAGCCAATCGAATAGAATTTATATTTACACCATAATTAGCAGGATTATTAACCGAACCACCAGAAAATACTCCAGAACCAGCAACCAATACATCCGCCCCTGCTTTTGCAACAAGAGGAGCAGTTGTCGGAGTAATTCCCCCATCTATTTCTATGTGTATAGGCAATTCTCCAATCATTGATCTTAACTTAGAAACTTTCTCTACCTGGCTATCTATAAATTTTTGACCACCAAAACCCGGATTAACTGTCATTACACAAACTAAATCAATAATATCCAAAACATACTCAATATTTTCTACTGGAGTAGATGGATTAAGCGCAACACCTGCTTTTATTCCATAACTTTTAATTAACTGAATTGTTCTATGAATATGAGGAGTTGCCTCAACATGGGCTGTAATTATATCAGCTCCTGAATTAACAAAATCTTCTACATAGTTATCAACTGGAGAAATCATTAAATGAACATCCATCACAGTTTTTATATGAGGACGTATCGCTTTACACATAGCTGGACCAAAAGTGATATTAGGAACAAAGTGGCCATCCATTACATCTACATGTACCCAGTCACATCCTTGCTTTTCAATTGCTTCACACTCTTTACCAAAATTTGCAAAATCTGCAGAAAGTATTGAAGGTGCAATTTTAATTGATCTATCAAACATATGGAAATCCTCTTAATTCTATTAAAAGAGCGATTTAAAAATAGCAAGAGTAAATTGACCCAACGTTTTAATGTATTTAATGGTAGATTTTAATTAAGATAATTTTATATCTATATAATATTCAACTTAAATAATATTCAAATTAATAGTNTCATTAATTAAAGGATTCTTTAATGAATAATTTAGAAACTAATTTAATTCCGATAGTAAAAGGTTTTTTTCATAAACAATCTGGTACCATNAGCTATGTAGTTATAGATAGTACAACAAATTTATGTGCAATATTAGATACTGTTCTAGATTTTGATTATTCGACAGGCTCTATTTTTTTTGAACATGCAGACACAGTTATTGATTTTGTAAATGAAAATAAACTAAATGTTGAATGGTTAATAGAAACTCACGTTCATGCAGATCATCTTTCTGCAGCCCCTTATATTCAAAAAAAGCTTGGCGGAAAATTATGTATCTCAAAAGAAATTATAAAGGTACAAAAATTATTTGGAAAAATTTATAATGCAGGTACTGAATTTGAATTGGATGGTAGCCAGTTTGATAAATTACTTTCTGATAATGATGAATACAAATTGGGAAATATTGCATCTAGAACAATTGCAACACCTGGTCACACTCCTGCTTGTATGGCACATTTAATAGGAGATGCAGTTTTTGTTGGTGATACTTTATTTATGCCTGATGGAGGAACTGCTAGAGCGGATTTTCCAGGTGGTAGTGCAGAACAACTATATAAATCAATACAGAGAATTTTAGCCTTACCAGATAAGACCCGACTATTTGTGTGTCACGATTACATGCCAAATAACAGGGATCCTGCTTGGGAAACAACTGTTCTCGATCAAAAGAATAATAATATACATATCGGAAATAATGTTTCAGAACAGAATTTTGTAAAACTTAGAACTGAAAGAGATAAAACATTACCTGCTCCTGAATTAATGATACCATCTATTCAGGTAAATATGAGAGCTGGAAACCTTCCTCCTGAAGAAAACAATGGAACTACTTATCTTAAAGTTCCAATTAAAAATATAGGAAATTGAAATAACAATAAAAATTACTCTAAATAACAATCTTGTTTATTCTATTCAAAAAATAGATATTGTTGTTGTATTATGTCAATTAAAAATTAAGATGATTAATATTTTTTATACAAAATGAGAAAACTCCCATGGATTTAAAAAAAAAATTAAGGCCTAGAAGAAGTTTCATTTTTACTCCAGGTCTAAGGCCTGAAATGTTTCCTAAAGCGGTTAAATCGGGTGTTGATATGGTATGTATTGAGCTTGAAGATGGTATCGCTCCTAAAGATAAAAAAGAAGCTAGAGAAAAAGCATTAAGTATTTTTCAAAACCAAACCATTCCAGAAAATATTGAAGTAATTCTAAGAATTAATTCTATAAGATCCCTTTTTGGATTAGATGACATAAGAGCAATACTTTCCACTGATTTTCCACCACCGGCGATAATGCTACCAAAAGTTAATGATGCGGAAGAAGTAAAAATACTAGATGATCTTCTAAATGAAAGAGGCCATAATTGCGAACTTCATCCAATTATCGAAACAAATTCAGGTCTTGAAAAAGCTTATGACATTGCAAAAAGTAGTGAAAGAGTATCTACACTTTTTTTTGGTCTTATAGATATGTCTGCTGAATTAAGATGTAAATTATCCTGGGATCAACTTCTTTATGCTAGGTCAAGAGTTGTACATGCAGCTGCAGGTGCAGGGTTAGATGCAATAGACGGACCTTTTATGGATTTAGAAGACCCCAAAGGAAATATAGAACAAGCAATTTTAGCAAGAGACTTAGGATTTTCTGGAAAAGGATCGATTCATCCAAAACAAGTAAACGATTTAAATAAAGTTTTTACTCCTTCTGAAGAAAAAATAGCCAAAGCCAAAAAGATTACTAAAATTTTTGAAGAAGCTAATACAGGTCTTGTAATGGTGGACGGAAAATTAATTGAAAAACCCGTTCTTCGCGAAATGTATAGAACACTTGCAATATCTGAAGAAAATGAGTGATCAATGGGACAAAAAACTTTAAAAGAAATGCTTAAAGAAGCAAATTCTTCTATCCAATCAATTAATCCAAACAAAGCCATAGATTTAGTTGGTAATAATGAATTTATATTTATCGACTTAAGAGATAAATCTGAACTATTAAAATCTGGAAAAATACCAGGAGCCATGTCTTGTCCAAGAGGTATGTTAGAATTTTTTATAGACAGCAAAAGCCCATTCCATAAGGAAATATTTTCTCAAAAAAAGAATTTCATTTTTTACTGTGCTAGTGGTTTTAGATCTGCATTAGGAACACAAACAGCCTCTATAATGGGAGTTAGCAAAGTAAGTAATTTATCTGGTGGGTTTTCAGAATGGGTCAAATCTGGTGGTGCAGTAGAGCAGATAAAGTAATTTTACTCTTTAAAATAAAATTGATATGAGTAATATTTTATTAACAAAAAAGGGTTATGAGTAAATTGCATCCAATAGTATCAACATTATTAAAAAGAATTGGACTTGGAATAATATCCCTTTTTTTTGTGACTCTTATAATTTTTAGCTCAGTTAATCTATTACCTGGTGATTTTGTAGAATCGGTTTTAGGACAAACCAGAACTGAAGAAAGTGTTAAGATATTTAGAAAAGAATTAGGGTTGGATAAACCCTATCATGTTAGATATGTAAATTGGTTAACATCAGCAATACAAGGAGATTTGGGTAGTACATTTTCTGGAAGAAATGCAACATATGCTAACCAACCTCAGCAAAGTACTGCAAGATCAGTTTCTAGCCTTTTGAAACCACGTTTATTTAATACTTTTTTTCTTGCTGCAATGACCGCAATAATTGCTATCCCATTATCTCTGCTGTTAGGAATTACAGCTGCACTTTACAGAAATTCTATATATGACAGAACAGTCAATGCATCTGCATTAACAACAATATCTATGCCTGAGTTTTTTGTAGCTTATATTTTGATAATTTATCTTGCTTCTATAAACCAATTCTTTCCATCACTCTCTAATGTAACTTCTTCGACACCTTTTTTTGAACGGATCTATCTTTCAGTTTTACCAGCATTAACACTTACTTTAGTAACTGTTGCCCATATGATGCGTATGACAAGAGCTTCGATTATTAATCTTCTTTCAAGTCCATATATTGAGATGGCTCGATTAAAAGGTATTTCTAAAACTCAAGTCATCATTAAGCATGCTCTGCCAAATGCCTGGGCCCCCATAGCTAATATTATTGCTTTTAATCTAGCATATTTAATTGTTGGCGTCGTAGTAGTAGAAGTTGTATTTGTATATCCTGGGGTTGGACAGTTAATGGTAGATTCTGTCATTAAAAGAGATATACCAGTNGTACAAGGATGTGCTTTGGTTTTTGCCGTTACTTACATTCTATTAAATCTTATAGCTGATGTAATTTCTATAATCACAAATCCTAGATTACTATATCCAAAATGACAAAAACAACTACTCAATATTCAGCTAAAGCTGAAGTTTCAAATCTTTACGTAAGACGGTCATTTTATGAAAAAGCTATTATTAATTTAAAAAAAGCTCCAATCACTGCTTGGATAGGAATGATTATAGTAACATTTTATTTTTTTGTGGCTATCTTTGCACCATTTTTGGCACCCTACGGAGAAGCTCAAATCTTTAAAGTTCCATATGCTCCTTGGGATAGTGTTCATATCTTTGGAACAGATCGGTTAGGTAGAGATATATTTAGCCGACTAGTATATGGTGCAAGAAATACAATGGGAATCGCACTTATTACAACTTTTCTAGCATTTTTAATTGGAGTTGGCTTAGGTTTGTTGTCAGCAATTTTAAGTGGTTGGGTAGACCAAATACTAGCCAGATTTGTTGATATTTTAATGGCTATACCAAGTTTAATTTTTGCACTAATGCTTTTATCAATTTTTGGTTCAACAGCACTTAATCTTATTCTTATAATTGCGGTGCTAGACTCGACCAGAGTATTTAGATTATCTAGAGCAGTTGGAATGAATATAGTTGTAATGGAATATGTCGAAGCTGCAAAATTAAGAGGAGAGAAAATAGGTTGGATAATGAGCAAAGAAATCTTACCAAATATTCTACCACCTTTAGTTGCGGAATTTGGGTTAAGGTTCTGTTATGTTTTTTTAATGATTGCATCTCTTTCTTTTCTTGGAGTAGGTATCCAACCTCCAACAGCAGATTGGGGTTCTATGGTTAGAGAGACTGCAGAATTAATTCAATTTGCAGCATATGACATCACAGCAGCTCTCACACCAATATTACCAGCAGCAGCTATAGGAATACTGACAATAGGCGTAAATTTTGTAGTTGATTGGTTTTTGTATCTCACAAGTGGTTTAAAAGATGAAATCAAGTAAACAAAAAAAGGATTTATTACTTGATATACAAAATATATCTATTGAAGGTTTTAGTGACGAAATCTGGCATCCAATTATTAAGGGAGTTAATTTACAGTTATATAGAGGAGAAGTTCTAGGTCTTATTGGAGAGTCTGGGGCTGGCAAATCAACTCTTGGATTAGCTGCTATGGGTTTTGTAAGAACAGGTTGTAGGTTTACGAGTGGGTCAATAAATTTTAACGGAAAAGATCTTACTAAACTTAGTGATAAAAAGAAACAGCAACTATGGGGAACAAAGTTATCTTATGTCGCGCAATCTGCAGCTGCAGCATTTAATCCTGCGCACAGATTGATAAACCAGACAATTGAATCATCACTAAGTCACAAACTTAATATAAAAGAAACACTGCAAAAAGAAGCTGTTCAACTTTACAAAGAAATGCAACTTCCAAATCCAGATGAAATTGGGGAGAGATATCCGCATCAAGTATCTGGTGGTCAGTTACAAAGGACAATGACAGCAATGGCAATGTCATCTAAACCTGATCTTATAATATTTGACGAACCTACTACTGCCCTAGATGTCACGACCCAGGTAAACGTTTTAGCTACAATTCGTTCAATAGTTAAAGAACATCAAACTGCAGCAATATATATTACTCATGACCTTGCAGTAGTTGCACAAATGGCCGATAGAATTCAAGTGCTTAGATATGGTAATACTGTTGAGGTAGCAAAAACTTCTCAGATGCTTAAATCACCAAAAGAAGAGTATACTAAATCGTTATGGGCAGTTAGATCCATTAAAAAGAAAGAACAAAAAAGTAAGGAAATAATCTTAAGTATTGAAAATGTAAGCGCATCTTATGGATCAGGACCAAAAGTCCTTCAAGATATAAATATAAATGTTCCAACAGGAAGAACGGTAGCAATTGTAGGTGAATCAGGTTCAGGTAAATCTACAACTGCTAGGGCAATAACAGGTTTACTCCCACCAACACAAGGAAAAATAATTTTTCAAAATAGAATTTTACCAATGAAATTATCTGATCGTACTAAGGAAGATTTAAGAAAAATCCAGATGATTTATCAATCACCTGATACTTCCATGAATCCTAGACATACTGTTAGAGAAATAATTGGAAGACCTCTTAGTTTTTATCATGGAATAAATAAAGAAAAAAATACGGATAAAGTATTAGAACTACTTAATATGATTGAATTGGACGATAGTTTTGTTGATCGACTCCCAGAGGAGTTATCTGGTGGTCAAAAACAAAGAATCTGTATAGCTAGAGCTTTAGCAGCTGAACCCGAATTAATTATATGCGATGAGGTGACTTCAGCATTAGATCAGATTGTACAAGAAGGAATCTTGAAACTTCTACTTAAATTACAGCATGAATTAAAAATATCATATATATTTATAACGCACGACATAGCTACAGTTAAAGCAATAGCCGATGAAGTTGTAGTTATGCATCAAGGTTTGGTAGTTGAACAAGGATCCAAAAAAGAAATCTTTAGCCCACCACATCCTGAATACACAAAACTTTTACTTTCTTCTGTACCTGAAATGGATCCTAACTGGTTAAATAAAGTCCTAGAAAACTAGTTTTATTTAAATAGTTAAGTTTTTTTATCTTTATTTGAAATGATAAAAAATGATCGATTATCATNATCTAAAGCTAAAATAAAATATAATTTAACTTGGAATTGATATTTATATTGAAAATTAGGACGTATTGTTTAAGATTTATCTATTAATTTATTTGATAGGGAGATTAAAGTGTATTCGATTGACAAGTTAAAAGGTTTATTTTCTTCTGGAAAAATAGGCAGACGTGACTTCATACAGGGAGCAGTAGCTTTAGGTGCAACCATCACTGCAGCCACTAGTATGTCGTCTTCAATATTAGCAGCGACACCTAAAAAAGGTGGAACTCTAAGGTTAGCAATGAGTTCAGGAACAACAACTGATATCTTAGATATGTCAGTATCTACAGGAGCTACCTCAGAACTAGTACATGGTTATGCAATTTATAATAACTTAGTAGAATTAGGTGCAGACGGATCAGTAATACCTGAACTTGCAGAAAGCGTAGAGTCAGATGATGCTAAAACCTGGCGTTTTAAAGTAAGAAAAGGTGTAGAGTGGCATAATGGAAAATCATTGGATGTGAATGATTTAGCATGTTCAATAAATTATCATAGAGGTGAGGACAGTAAGTCATCTATTAAAGGTCAACTATCAGAAATAGCTGATGTTAGGCAAGATGGAGATTACTTAGTTATTGAACTCCAAGGATCTAATTCAGACTTTCCAGTTATGCTAAGTGATTATCATGCTCCAATTCAGATTGGAGGATCTGATGGTAAATTGGTAAACCCTACAGCAGGAATTGGAACAGCCGGGTACGTTTTGAAAGAATATAATCCTGGTGTAAGTGCATCTTTTGAAAGAAACCCTAATTATTGGAAAACTGGTGCTGCTCATTTTGATGCAGTAGAAACAACTATCGTTGGAGATGCAACTGCAAGACAGCAAGCATTGGTAACTGATCAAGTTGATTGTATAGATGACGTATCAGCTCCAACTGCAGGCTTGTTATCTAGAAATCAAAAACTTGAGCTTCTAGCAGTAACTGGTACCATGCATAGGGTTTTTGCTATGAGGTTAGATACACCTCCATTTGATAATAATGATGTTAGACTAGCTCTTAAATTTGCTGCAAGAAGACAAGAGATGGTAGATAAAGTACTCCTTGGATATGGACAAATTGGTAATGACCACTCAATATCTCCAACGCAAAAATATTTTAATACAGACCTTGCCCAAAGAGAATTTGATGCTGATAAAGCAAAGTTTCATTGGGGTAAAACTGGTTTAGGAGATACTCCAATAACTTGTCACGCTTCTGGTGCATCATTGGATGGATCTGTTGATGTAGCTTTACTACTTCAAGCATCCGCAAAAGAGTGCGGTATCAATTTAGAAGTAAAGAAAGAGCCAAATGATGGATACTGGTCTAATATATGGAATAAACCAGGGATTGGTATGTGTACTTCTTATTGGAGTGGAAGACCTACCCCAGACTGGATGTTTTCTACATGCTGTATAGCTGCATCTGAATGGAATGATATGGCTTGGAAAGGTACACCTGCTGCAGACAGGTTTAATGAATTAATGGTAGCAGCTAAAGGTGAGCTTGATGATAAAAAGAGACATGAAATGTATTTTGAATGTCAGAAACTTATGAATGAGGATGGAGGCTATATTACCTGGTCTTATGGACAAAATCTTTCAGCTCATAATAAAAGACTTGCCCACCCAGAAAAAGTTGCCGGCAACTGGCATCTTGATGGATGTAAAATTACCGAACGTTGGTGGTTTGCATAAAAACTTATGGAAAAGCGGTGATAATCACCGCTTTTCCTCTAAATAGAATTTGTTTCATTCAATGAAAATTTAAATCTTATTTGATGTCTTTTTTAGTTAAATTTACAGAGAAATTTTAAGACATATTCATTAAAAATCATTGGTTTTTCAATATTGATTAAATGACCTGCTCCCTCAACAATTTTTAATTGTGAATTAGGAATTAAAGCATCTATTTCTTTAGCTACTGAAGGTGGCGTTAAATCATCTAACTCTCCTACCATTACTAAGCAAGGAACTTCAATTTTTGAAAAATTATTAAGCCAATCTTCTGAAATAAATGACTTTACTGTTTTAATATAACTCTCTTTTCTTAGAAGATTTAAGGATGAAATTAATTTATTTAATGCATTTTTGTTGTTAGTATCTCCGATTAAAGATTTTGCAATCATTGGAGAAAATTGCTCGATTCCAATTCCTTGCTCAAAAGGCTTAGTCCTTAAAGCAACAAATTCTTCCTTCTCTTTTTTGGAAAAACCCCCACTTCCAAGGTTTGTATCACACAATACTAAAGTCTTTACCTTATTTGGATATTTTTCATAAAACCAACACGCTATTCTTGCTCCCATAGATAAACCAACCAGATTTATTGTTTCTATTTTTAGATCTAATAAAACTTTATTCAAATCTTCTACGACATCTCCAAAGTTAAAAGAACCATAATAATCTTCGCTATCACCATATCCTCTGGTATCCCATGTAATTAATTGAAATTTATGAGCAAAATATTCTAAGTTATCATCCCAATTCCTCTTATTTCCACCAATACCATGAAGAAAAATAACTGGGTCACCCTTACCTCGCATTTCTATAGAAATGAATGGGGAAGGACCTATTTTTTTTTTAAGGATCTTAATCTATTTTCTCCACTCTATTTGAATATTTTTAAAAATTTTTTTTTAAACTCCCAAAAAGAGCTTGCTATCATCGCTAGATATTCCTGATAATTTTCCACTCCACACACTCTTTCCTCTTTCCAAGATATAGCTATAATTAGAAACATCTTTTAGTTCTTGACTAATTTTATCTATTATAAGAATTGAAATTCCTTCATTACTAACCTTTCTTAAAACATTCCAAATCTTTTGAGAAATGACAGGTGACAAACCTTCGGTTGCCTCATCCAATATAAGTAGTGAAGGATTAGTCATAAGAGCTCTTCCAATAGCTAACATTTGTTGCTCGCCTCCAGATAAATTAGAAGAAAGTTGTGAAAGCCTTTCTTTAAAAATTGGAAATAAGGTAAGTATTTTATCTAAATCCCAATAACCCTTGATTGAGGAACCAATTAAATTTTCTTTAACAGTTAAATTTGCGAAAATTCTTCTACCTTCTGGAACTAATCCCACTCCCAATCTTGCAATTTTGTATGATTCCATACCTGTAATTTTGACACTATTAAATTCAATATTTCCTAAATGGGGTTTTAAAATTCCACAAATTGATTTGACGGTTGTTGATTTACCCATACCATTTCTTCCCAATAAAGATACAATTTCACCCTTTCTGACTTGTAAATTTACACCATTTAAAACTTGTACATTACCATAAGAAGAATAAATGTTATCTAACTTTAAAATGGGTGATTTATTCATCAGGCTGTTCCTAAGTAAGCTTTTCTGACATCCAAATTTGATTTTATTTCTGATGAGGAACCTGAAGCTATAATTTTCCCATTTACTAATACTGAAATTCGATCAGCAATAGAAAAAACAACATCCATGTTATGTTCTATAAGTAAGATTGGAACATCATTTTTAATTTGATTAAAAATAACCTTCATCTTTTCAATTTTATCAAGACTTAATCCTGCCATTGGTTCATCTAGCAAAATTAATTTAGGGTCTAAAGCTAAAGCTATCCCTATTTCAAGTTGTCTCCTTTCTCCATGACTTAATAAAGATGCAGGTGTTTCTTTCTTATCCCATAAATCAATTTTTATGAGAATTGACTTTATTTCTTCAAATGAAAATTCGATAGAATCTACACTTGAGTAAAAATTATAAAATGTCTTTTCTTTTCCGATTTTGGCTAGTAGTACATTTTGAAAAATTGTGAAATCTGAAATTACATCTGTAATTTGAAATGATCTTGCAAAGCCTAAATGTATTCTATCTTCAGTTTTAAAATTTGAAATATTAATTCCACTTAATATTATCTCCCCCGAGTCTTGCTTAATTTCTCCCATAATTTGCTTGATAAGGGTAGATTTTCCAGCACCATTAGGTCCAATAAGAGCATGAATTTCACCTGTTTCAAGACAAAAATTAATATCATTGCTAGCAGTAATTGCTCCAAAATTCTTTTTTAAATTTACTATTTTTAAAATTTTATTCATTTTTTTGATATTTCAACATAAAGCCTATAATTCCACCTTTGGCAAATAANACTGTTGATATGATTATAATACCTAGAAATATCTGCCAATGTTCTGTGTAAGATCCAAAAAATTGTTCAAAGGCAACAAAAAAAGCTGCTCCAATTAAAGGGCCATAAATGCGCCCTAACCCACCAATTAATATGAATACAATAAATTCTCCAGACATTTGCCAACTTAATAAAGAAGGACTCACAAAACGATTTAAATCTACATATAGAGATCCTGCAATACCAGTTATAGCTCCCGACAAAACAAAAGCTATCAATTGTATTCTAAAGGGGTTTATTCCTACAGATCTGACTCTTGTTAAATTAAACCTGGTAGCTCTTAAAGCCAAACCAAAAGGTGAATTAACAACTTTGCTGGTAATAAACAAAATAATTAATAACCAAAAAAAACAAATAAAAAAGAAATTTATTCCTTTCATAGTATTTATGCCAAAAAGAGTTGAACGAACATAAATAGAAAATCCATCCTCGCCACCATAGGACGGCCAACTTATTGCAAAATAATATAGCATTTGTGCAAATGCTAAGGTTATCATAATAAAATAAACTCCTGATGTTCTCAAAGAGAAAACCCCAACTAATAGAGCCAATAGTGAACAAAAAAAGATTGTAAATAACCAAATAATTAGTGAATTATTACTACCATTAAATAGGAAGGGCCACGAAATCAATAATTCAGAATTAAAAGCATGAATTGCTAAAATACCTGATACATATCCTCCAAGACCAAAAAATGCAGCATGTCCAAAAGAAATCAAATTTCCAAAACCCAAGACCAGATTCAAACCAATTGCAGCAATAGAAAAAATTATAATCCTTGAAAGTAAAGTAATTAAATAGGGTTCATTAAAATATTCTGAAAATATAGCTATTAAAAAAATACTGATTAATGAGATATAACTTATATTTTTTTCTGAAATCATGAAAGTTGTTTTCCATACAATCCAGTAGGCTTTAAAATTAAAATAATAGCCATTAAGATATAAATGAGCATTGATCCAATTGCAGATCCTACAGACATAGCGTCTGAAGGATTGGTAACAGTCTGAAGAACCCAGGGAATTAAAAATCTTCCTAAAGTATCTACTAAACCAACTAATAACGAAGCGATAAAAGCCCCTTTAATTGATCCTATTCCCCCTATCACTATAATAACAAAAGCAAGTATAAGGATAGGTTCTCCCATACCAACTTCAACAGATTGAATTGTTCCTATTAATGCACCTGCAAGACCAGCTAGCGCTGCCCCAATCCCAAAAAGTAATGTGTATAACTTAGAAATATCTACTCCTAAAGCTGAAATCATTTCACGGTCATGTTGACCAGCTCTAATTTGAATACCTAAATTAGTTTTTCCTATAAGAAAAAATAAAAAAACAGCTATTATCAACCCAACAAAAATAATAAAAAGACGGTATTTAGAGTAATAAATACCACTAAATACTTCTATAGAGCCATTTAGAAGTTCTGGTACGTCGAGATATAAAGGAAATGCTCCAAAAATCCATCTTACCAATTCCGAAAAAAATAAAATGAGAGCAAAAGTCACTAAAACTTGGTCTAGGTGATCTCTGTTATAAAGTTTCCTTATTATGGTTTTTTCAACTACTATACCCACAATAGCTGCACAAGAAAATGAGGCTAGTAAACTAAGCCAAAAAGAATTAAAAAAAGCAAATGTTGCTGCTGCAGAAAAGGCTCCAATCATATACAGAGAACCATGGGCCAAATTTATAAGGCCCATAACTCCAAAAATTAGTGTTAATCCTGCTGACATTAAAAACAGCATGAAGCCAAATTGTAATCCATTCAGAAATTGTTCAATTAACAACTCAGCAGTCATTTTTATTAAGATTCAAAATACAATATCTTGTTAATAAACCACTAGGCTACATTGAACACTGATCGACATAGGCATTTGAATGATCTTGTAAACCAACAGATACAATTTTATTTGTTAAAGTATCCCCTTCTTTAATCACTTCTCTTACATAAATATCTTGAATAGGATGATGATTACTTGAAAAACGAAATTGACCTCTTGTTGAATCAAAATCAGCTGATCTTAGTGCATCTCGAAAAGCTTCCATATCATTTACACTAGCTTTGGCCATTGCAGATATTAAAAGCATACCCGTATCATATCCTTGCGAAGCATATAAAGATGGAAGTCTTCCATATTCATTTTGAAAATCAGAAACAAATTTTTTGTTTGCTTTATTATCCAAATCCTTGGACCACTGTGAAGTATTCTTAACTCCTAATGCAGCATCACCAACTGCTTTCAAAATACCCTGATCAAAAGAAAAAGCTGGACCTACTACTGGTATTTCAATGCCGGACTGTGCATATTGTTTCATAAAACCTATCCCCATACCACCCGGAAGAAAGAAGAAAACACTATCAGCGTTTGAAGCCCTNATTTGTGCAATTTCAACAGCGTAATCTGTTTGACCTAATTTTGTATAAATTTCACCTGCAAGATTTCCTTTAAAATATCTTTTAAAACCAGTCAATGCATCTTTACCTGCTGGATAATTTGGAGCTAAAATGAATGTATTTTTAAAACCAGTTGAATTTGCATGTCCTCCTGCAGCTTCATGGAGATTATCATTTTGCCAAGCTACATTAAAATAATTTTCATGGCACCCCTTACCTGCTAGCGCAGATGGTCCTGCATTGGGAGAGAGATAAAACTTACCCTGATTTACAGCTGCTGGAACAACTGCCATTGCTAAATTAGACCAAATGATACCAGTTAAAACATCAACTTTTTCAGATTGTATCATTTTATCAGCAAGTTGAACTGCTATGTCAGGTTTACGCTGGTCATCCTCTATTACCACCTCTATATCTTTACTACCCCTTACAGCAAGCATAAAACCATCTCTCACATCTATTCCAAGACCTGATCCACCACCTGATAATGTTGTAATCATACCAACCTTCAATTTATGACCATCAGCAAATGCTGAGGAAGCAAATAATAGTACTATTGATAGAATTAAGTTTATAATTTTAAACATCTTCATCCCCCAAATTATCATCCAAAAAAATTTAATACATAAGTTTAAAAAATTAAGCTAATTTTGAANAAAAATAAACAAAAATTTAATTTATTTTTTTATAACACTTTTGATAATAGGGTTCATGACTATTTCATCAACACTAGTGTTAATATTCATTTCAAGGATACTCATAACTATTTTTGCAATGTCGTATACTATTATAGAATTTTTTTTGTTTGAACCTGGCTGAAAATCTAAATTATTAAAAAAATTAGTTTTTACCATTCCTGGATTTATGAGAGTAACGGTTATATTTCTACTAGCTACTTCAGCTCTAATACTTTGTGTAAACCCTCTTAATCCAAATTTTGCAGCTGAATATAGACTTCCTTTCTTTCCACCATTTAATGCCGATTCGGAACCTATATATATTAATTTACCCTTATTCTTCTTTTTTAAAAAAGGAACCAAATATTTTGTTAAAATGACGTGAGATAGTAGATTAGTGTTTATGGAGCCTAAAATTTTATCAACTGAAAAATTTTCTATGTTCCCAAAATAACCGACGCCAGCACATGATATTAGTCCCTCTACATCTTCATTCTGATCAAGAACTTTTTCAATTTTCATTGGGATATTTTTTAATTCAGAAAAATCAATTTCTTCAGATTGGAAATATTTGGATTTAATTACATTTTTATCTTTATTTCTTGAAATACCAATTACTTTTATTTTATTTTTAATAAGTGTTTTTGTAATTGAGTTTCCTATGCCACTTGAGCTACCTGTAACTATAATTTTTTTTATATTAACCATGTTAAATAATTTGATTTCAAAAGTTACCTTTGCAACTAAAAAATAATGTTTCTGGACTATGTTGATTTAATAAGTCAATACAAAAACTTTGCATTTCTAGTTCAATTTCATTTGTATATGAAATTTTGTTTCCTCTAAGGACTAATACATCTGACAATAATTTTGATCTTGGATTCATANCTAATATTTTTTTAAACATAGCCTTAGGAAATCTAAGAGGACCAAGAGTAATTGAATGTATAGCTTTTTTATCGATGTTTTTAAAAACATCAGCAAACAATTCTTTATAAATATTTTTCCAATTTTCACCATGGATTAATGGATCAAATCTCAGACCAATTTTCCAACCCATTGAAGCCAATTCAGAAATTTTATTTATTCTTTTTTTTATTGTTGGTGCTTTATGATCTGTTTTATCAGCTATTTCAGCTGGTAATAAGCTAAAAGCAACTATGCAATTAGAAACTGGTTCCATTTTTAAAAGCGGTTCCATTTGAGTACTTTTTGTTCTCAGCTCAATTTCCACATTAGAAAATTTTTTAAAAAAAGGTAAAAAATAGCTTACAAAGCCTGAAATTTTTTCAAATGCTAAAGAATCACAATCATAACCAGAGAAAAAAGTAACTTTCTCATTTTTANGAAAATTAATCTTTTCTTTTATTCCATCCTCAAAATCCTCATAATTTACAAATAAGACATAGTCAGCTGAAGAGTACATTCCTTGAAGAAAACAGTACTCACAATCATAAAGACAATTATACATATGAGAGAAATAAAAGTTATTTGAATTTCCAATTCCAAAATCAGAGGGTGTTTTTAAAACATGACCCGCTTTTTTTTTGGCTAATATAAGGCTTGGGTATTTTTTTTGGATGCGAAAATTTTGATTTTTTTTATTAAAAACCGAAGCATATTTATCAATATATATTGGAGTTTTTCTTTTAAATTTTTTTAATATNCTCTGAACTCTTGGATGATCTTTTATTTCATTTTCTATATAAATTTGATTAATCAAAGTTCATTCCCATTTCAATTTATGGTTTTTAAGAGAGGACTCCATATAATCCAAGATAGACTTTGCATCATTTAAATCCTTAATTTCAGAAAATAAAGGTCTTTCAGGAAAATTAACATCCCACCTTATTAAAAAATTCTTTAATTGTTGACATTGTGAAAAGGTAAAATGAAATTTTTCTGTTATATCAACAAATAAAAAATGTTCTTTTTTTCTCTCTGTTTCTAGATCTGATAAACTAAAACCAAAATCTCTTAAGGTCATCAAATATTCAATTTTATCTTTAATGAATTTATTTATAAAGTTTTTATTGATGGAAAGTATTGTTTCAGGGGAATTATCTGAAATAATTTTTACGACAGCAATAAGCTCCCTTGTTATCTTTTTTTGTACTATGTTATAAAAAACCCATCCCTCCATATCGAACAAAAAAGACCTTTTGTAATTATTTTGCGGTTTATTATATGTTTTTAACATTGCATTTTTCAATTTAAGATTTGGTAAAATAAATGGATAATAAATTTTTTTAAAGTCATGATGCCTTAATTCATTAATTAAAAAGGGTTCTCCAATATCACCTACATTTTTTCCTGCACCAGCAATACCAAAATTTATCCAAAATGACGTTTTTGAATATGGGCAGAGAGAATATAGATATGAAACTCCTGAAGCTACATTTAACTGACCAACCCCAGTAATNACTAACCACTCATTTTCATTTTTATTTTTATAAATTGGAAACAAAGTATCGCCTGGCATTAGATACATTTTAAACTCTTCAATCAAGGATTTTGCCTCTGATGCTAAAGCTATAACCCAACATATGCACCCATTACTCATTTAAAAACCTCAATTTATTTATTTTCCATTATATACAACTTCCAGTCATTTAATTTTTTTTGGAAAATTTTTTCTATATTTTGATTATTTCTTTTTTTTGCTCCATTAANAATTATTTCTAACCTGCTAGTAAGAGATTTAAGAGCAACTTTTTTTTGCTTAGAATTCAACTCATGATTTAATATCAATTTCTCTAAAGCTTTAACTCTAAATCTATCCATACCCCAATATTTTTTTGAAAGTTGATCGTCATGTCCACCATATTTTATAGTTAATGGCTCGTCTAGAAATAGGACTTTTTCTCTAGCTGTAACGCGCAACCAAAAATCATAATCTTCGCAAGCAGGAAATGATNCATCAAAATATCCAATATCTTTGAAAAGATCACTTCTTAACAAGGCACTACTTGGTGAAATACAACATAAATCTAGACATTTCTCAAAAATATCTCCACCTGATTTTTTATGTATTTTTTTTTGATTAAATAATTTGTTATTTTTATACCAAATTTCATCAGTATGAATAACTCTTAATTTTTTTTTGGATTTTTCATANAGAGATAGCTGTTTTTCAATTTTTTNTGGTTTCCAAGAATCATCAGAATCTAGTAGTGCTATCCAATCACAATTTGAATACTTTATACCTTTATTTCTTGCAAAGCTTACTCCTTGTTTCTGTTCAAATAAAATTTCAATTTTAGAATATTCATTCTTTAATATTTCAGAAGTATTATCTGTTGAGTTGTTATCTACAACTATGATTTGATTAATGGGGTGTGTTTGTTTAAGAACAGAGTCAATGGCCCTGGAAATGGAATTAATTCTATTATAAGTGGGTATAACTACAGATACTGTATTCATTTTTTAATTTGATATTGTTCGATTATATCTTAATGGCTGATATTCAAATTTGAAGGAATAAAATATCTAATANAAATATTCTAATATCTGGATAAAAGTCTTTGCTTGGATATTAGGATATGATGTAATTATTCAAGTAAATTTAAAAAAATTTTGTTTTTTAAAATGATACCCAAACAAATTATTTATTTATTTACCTTTATTTTTTTAANTTTTTTNAACCATTTATCTGCGCACGAAATAAAACCAGCTATTGTAGAATTCAATAAAGTTAAAAACCAAATTAATATAGTTTTAAAATTTAATGCAGAAGCCTTTCTAGCAAACATAGATGCAAGTGATTATAAAGAAACAATTAATTTTTCAAATTCTATAAAATATAGTGAACTTAGATTATTACCCGGAGAAANATTAAAGGAAAAAGTATTCGAGTCTAGAGATCAAATTATAAATTCTATTTTTATAAAGACATCTAAAAAGCAATTAAATTTAAAATTAGTAGAAATTAATGTTTTAGAAGAAAAAAATATTGAAAAAGTACGCTTTACAAAAGTCTATCTCAAAACTGAAATCAAATTTATAGAAACACCTATTACTTTTAGTGCAAAAAAAATATTTGGACCTTTAATTTTTAAAAATTTTTCTAATATTGATAAAAATACAGATAAACCTCAATCACAATGGTTGAAACCGGGAAATCAAACGAGTAATTTAGGAATTTTACAAGTAAAAAATAATACCACAAATTTTTCAATATTAGGAATATGGAACGGAATACTTCAAATAATTCTTTATGGATTTGACCATATACTTTTCATACTAGGATTATTTTTCTTCTCACATAAACTAAAGCCTTTATTGATCCAAGTTACCACTTTTACAATAGCTCATAGTATTACTCTAATATTTGGTGGGCTAGGATATATAACCATATCACCTCTTATTATCGAGGTAATAATCGCAGCATCAATTATCTGGATTGGATTTGAAAACTTATTTAGAAAAAAAATGAAAGTAAGCAGACTTGGAGTCATTTTCACCTTTGGGTTAATACATGGTTTAGGTTTTGCAAGCATGTTTAAACTTAAAGGATTAGAGGGAACAGACTATTACCTAAATCTCTTAAGTTTTAATATTGGTATTGAACTGGGACAATTAATTACATTATTACCATTAATAATACTGATCCCCCTTTTTAATAGATTAAGTTGGTATCGAATTTTAATAGCTATGCCTGCATCAATAATTATTGCTTTATTTGGTGTAGAAATGTTTATAGATAGAATCTTATGATTCAAGTTAAAATATCTAATTTCGATTATGCCAGATTAAATATAAGTTCATAATAATCTTTCATATCTGATAGATTTTTTTCTACCAACTTATCAAAATGTATCAACTCTATTTTATCCTTAGGTTGTGAAACTACATACTCGCTACTGCCACTTAACAATTTATCAACTGCACTAGCACCCAATCTGCTTGCTAGTACTCTATCTACTGCACTGGGATTTCCCCCTCTTTGAATATGACCTAGCTTAGTGATTCTTAAATCAAAATTTGTTATCTTATTTAACTCTCTTATTAACCCATCACCACCTTCAGCATTATAAGCACCCTCAGAAACTATTAATATACAACCTGTTTTTCCAGAGACTCTTTGCTCTTTAATATGTTTGGTAAGTTTTTTGATATTTGTATCAAACTCTTGCAAAATTACAGCTTCTGCTCCTCCACCAATTCCTGCATATAAACTTATCCAACCACAGTGCCTACCCATAACCTCAACTATATGAACAGTATTAGAAGTAGAAGCTGTATCTCTTATTCTATCTATTGCTTGAAGAGCTGTGTTAATAGCTGTGTCAAATCCAATTGTAGGACCAACTAGAGGAAGGTCTCTGTCTATTGTGGCAGGTAATCCAAGAACTTTAAGATTAGATTCTTTTGCAATAGTTGATGCTCCTTTAATGGACCCCTCACCNCCAATAACTAGAAGACAGTTGATACCCTTTTTTATTAAATTCTTAATTGCTACTGCTCTATATTTTTTTTGTAAAAATCTTTTTGATCTTGATGTTTTTAAAATACTTCCTCCTTTTTGAATAATATTACCAACTTCTCTAGGTGTAAGTCTTTGAATCTGATTATCTATTAATCCTTCATATCCATTTANAATTCCAAAAACCTTAACCTTTTTATTATGAGCTGCTCGAACTACAGCTCTTAAGCACGCATTCATTCCTGGAGCATCACCTCCACTTGTCATAACGGCAATATGTTTCATTAAAAATTTCCTAATTGTAAATTTCGTAGTTTCATACTCTTGCCCAACTTCCATTTAAAGAAACAGATTTTTTCATTGCCTTAACTATTTCTAAAGAATGACAACCATCTTCTACAGTTGGATAACTTTTAGAAAGCTCACTTGGATTTTTATCAAATTTTCTTGCATTAATATTTTCAAATAAATCTTTATATATATTTGAAAAGGCTGCAATCATTCCCTCAGGATGTCCAATTGTAATTTTATTTATCCTTTTTGCTGAAGGGTATAAATTTGGATGACCTCTTTCTATAATTCTTGTGGAATCATTTATAGGTGTCCAAAAAAGTTGGTTAGGTTGCTCCTGCTTCCATGAAAGACCACCTTTGGAACCAAAAACTTGTAAAGTTAATCCATGAGTACGCCCAATTGCTAAGCCACTTGTCCATAACCTTCCCGCAACATCATTTTCCATTCTAAATGAGGAAAGATTATCATCCTCTAATTCTCGACTCTTAATTCCTGAAAAAAAATCTGAAGAAACTTTAACTATCTTTTTATCAGTTACAAAACAAGCCATATTAAGAGCATGTATTCCACAATCGATAGTGATTGCAGCCATTCCAGCATGTTTTGCAGAAAACCTCCATTTAACCCTTGGGTTTTTTGCATCTGATTCGTCTGCCATGAAACCACCTGCAAATTCAGCAAACACAAGACGGATATCTCCCAAATCACCATTCATTATCATTGAACGCATTTGTCTTACTAAAGGATATCCAGTATATCCATAATTTACAGCACAAATTTTTCCCATATCTTTTGAAAGTTTAACAAGCTCCTGAGCCTGTTCTACAGTCATAGTAAGTGGTTTTTCACATAAAACATTAAAATCTTCTTTTAAAAAAGATTTTGTTATTTCAAAATGTGTTGAGTTTGGAGTTGCAACTGTGACTAGGTCAAGACGTTTCTCTTTATTTAATTTTTTTTCTTTTTCTAACATTTCTTCCCACGAACCATAAGACTTTTGGTCCGTTAAACCTAGCTTTCTACCAAAAGATTTTGATTTTTCAGTATCAATATCTAAAGCTCCAGCATCAAAATGAAAATGACCATCTAACTGTGCAGCAGCACGGTGTGTAAAGCCAATTTGGCTTCCTTCACCTCCACCTACTAATCCCCATCTTAATTTTTGCAAATTCAAACTCCAATTAAGTTTTTATTAGAAAGGACTGAAATCCTATACCTGTTAATAAACTGAAATATCATTGAAATCTATTAAATACTTAAAGATAAAGATTTTTTGTATCAATTGGTAATGGACAATTTTTTTAAAAAATTTGCTACAGCAATTGAACCCGAATAAGGTGTGTTTTTCTCTGCACTAGAATTGTAATTAGTATTCACATTAATATCATAGACAAAACAGTCATTATTTTTATCCAAAACTAGCTCAAATGAAGCAATGTCAATTCCGACATTTTCCATTAATTTTTGCATTTTTTTTACTACATAATTCCCATATGGAAATGTCAAAAAATTCTCTATTATTTTGAATTTAGTATTTGCTGATAATGCAACATTCTTGTTTTTATTTTGATCTAAATCTTCAACATTACATTCATCTGCTGGACATAATTCAAAACCATTTTCTGTATTTACTTGAACTGCATAAAGAAATTTTTTGTCTACAAATTCAATTCTTATTATGTTCCTGTCAGGTGAAGAGATATAATTTTGAATCAAAGTTATACCATCAACCGAATTTTCAAAACTTTCTCCATATAAATATTCTTTCATCTCTTTGATACTATGAAAAAGTCTTACTCCTATACCCATACCTGCACGATTGTGTTTTATAATTAATGGAAATTTTAATATCTTTGCTGCCTCTAAAATCCCAGTTAACGTTGTTGAACAAATAGTATTTGGCACTTTAAGACCTACTACATTTAATTCACTATACTGAACCATTTTTGAAAGCTCTAATCTTTGAGCATTACTTCCATTTACAACAAACCTGTCATTTGCTTCCAACCAAGAAATAAGACCAGTGGTTAATTCAGGAGAATATCTATTACCTCTAGAATGTGAAGACGCACTCATTCTGTTAAAAAAAATCCCCTCTGGCGGAGAATTATATAAGTTGATTTCTCTATCAACCATTAACCAATCATCGTAAGGAATATTTTTTTCTTTAAGAATGCTTTCAAGAGGCTGAAGCCATTTCTTATTTTCATGAATTAAATATATTTTTTTCATTAAATAATTGAAACCTTTAGGTAAATAAATACTTATTGGAAAAATAAACTAATTCTTTAACTTTGAAAATAAATTACTATTTGAAATATATCATAATAAATTCTCTTTAAAATCTATAAATATAATTATGTCAGATAACTTATTTCTAATTCTAGGAAATCAACTCTTTGAGACCAAAATTTTAAAAGAGTCAGGTTGTACTAGAGTTTTTATGGCTGAAGATTTTGGATTATGCACTTATGAAAAACATCATAAACTTAAGTTATATCTATTTTTAACTGCAATGCGAGAGTATCGTAAAGAGCTTAATTCTAGCGATATAGCTGTAGATTACTTTTTTATAGAAAATAGAAATAGAAAAGAAAACTATGTAAAATTTCTTATAAAATATCTTAAAAAAAATGAAATCTCTTCAATTAATTTTTTTGAGATTGAGGATAAACCTTTTGAAAAATCTTTACTTAAAGAGTTATCAAATTCAGATATCAAATTTACTATTCATAAGTCCCCTATGTTTTTGTTTGATAGAGAACTACTAAAAAATACATTAGGTGATAAAAAATTATATCGCATGGGTGATTTTTACAAATTTTCTCGTAAAAAATTAAAAATACTTATTGATACCAATGATAAACCTGTTGGTGGAAAATGGTCATTTGATGAAGAAAATCGAAAAAAAATCCCCAAAGGTGTTACTATTCCTAAAATGAAAAGAATTGAAAAATCTCAGTTTCATAAAATAGTTGTTGATATAATAAACAAATATTTTTCCAACCACCCTGGAAACTTGGATAATTTTTGGTTTCCTGTTACACGAAACGCAGCAAAAAATCATTTTAAATTTTTTCTTTTAGACAGATTTTCTGAATTTGGTATTTATGAAGACGCTATGGTTGAAAATAGTAATTTCCTATTCCACAGTTGTATTAGTCCATTATTAAATATAGGCCTATTAACTCCACAATATGTTGTCCAAGAAACATTAAAAATAGCAAAGAAATACACTATTCCTTTAAATTCATTAGAAGGTTTCTTAAGGCAGGTAATTGGTTGGCGAGAATTTATAAGAGGAATTTATCAAGAAAAAAGTGATGTTCAGGAAAATTCTAACTTTTGGAACCACACGAATTTGTTAACTGAAAGTTGGTATAGTGGAAATACTGGTATTAAACCGTTGGATGATTGCATAAAATTAACTCTTAGAGATGGTTATATACATCACATACCAAGGCTGATGGTTATTAGCAATTTGATGAATTTATGTGAAGTACACCCTAAATCAATTTATAAATGGTTTATGGAGATGTATATCGATTCATCAGATTGGGTTATGGTTCCTAATGTTTATGGCATGGCAACTTATTCTGATGGTGGTTTAATGTCTACAAAACCATATACTTGCGCATCCAGTTATATACTTCGTATGAGTGATTACCAAAAAGGAGAATGGTGTGACATTGTTGACGGACTTTATTGGAGGTTTTTATCCAAAAATAGATCTTTCTATGATAAAAATCCCAGACTTGCTTTACATACAAGATCGCTTGACAGAATGTCGGAAGAAAGAAAAACCACTATTTTTAAAAAAGCTGAATTATTTATAAAAGAAAATTGTTGTTAATAAATTATTGTAAATTAGTTTGTAAATTAATAATTACATCGTTCAAATGTTAATATTTTATTCATCTTTATAAAAAATTAACAATCTATTTATAATTAAAAAAATGAGTGGTTGGTTAACTATTTAAGTAGTTAAAAATGACCGTTTATTAATTGTTGTTTCAGATATATTATAAATATTATGGCCAAGAATAATTCATTTTGGCAAAATAATCGCAAAACAACTAGTTTTAAATTAAAAGTAACTTTATTTACAGATGTAAGAAAATGTAAAGAAAAATACTAAACCCTATTAAAAGTTTGAAGGTAGTGTGATGGTAGAAGTAAAAAGTGTTGAAGCATTTTTAAGAGGTGATATTAGTATGCCTCAATTTGATGATTATTTCGCAAATCAAGCTAAGGACTACCAAAATAAACTTACTAAACCCCAAGGAAGTCTTGGAAGAGTTGAAGACTTTGCTATATGGATGGCAGGCTGGCAAAAAAAAATAAACCCAACCATGGATAATACTCATTGTTTAATATATGCTGGAAATCATGGAGTAGCTACTCAAGGTGTATCTGCATATCCCTCAGATGTTACCGCCCAAATGGTAGAAAATTTCAAGAGAGGTGGAGCTGCAATAAATCAAATATGTAAATTAGCCAATATACAGCTTTCTGTTATACCCATAGATTTGGAATATCCTACTCGTGATTTTTCAAAGGAAGCAGCTATGGGATTAGAAGAAACGATAGCGGCAATGCAATTAGGTTTTGACTCAGTAAATCAAGACTGTGATTTATTACTTTTAGGTGAAATGGGGATCTCTAATACTACTGCAGCAACCGCAATTGCTTGTGCTCTTTTTAAAAAACCTGTTGAAGCATGGACAGGAATTGGTACTGGTCTAGATGAAAAGAGATTAGCAAATAAAATTTCAGTAATTAAATCTGCCATTGAATTACATGGACAAAATTTTAAAAGTCCTGAAAGTATTCTTGCTACCTTAGGAGGAAGAGAGCTCGCAGCAATTGTTGGGTCAATAATTGCGGCTAGGCTTTTGAGAATACCTGTTCTTTTAGATGGTTTTATATGTACTTCAGCTGCAGCCACCCTTACTATTTTTGATAATAAGATTTTAGATCACTGTTTAGTTTCTCATTTATCCACAGAACCAGGTCATTATGGGATCTTATCTTATTTAAACAAAAAACCAATTCTTGATTTAAATTTAAGACTTGGAGAGGGAAGTGGAGCGGCAATAGCTTCATTAATAATAAAATCATCTATTGCAATTCATAATGGTATGGCAACATTTAACGAAGCTGGAGTTAGTCAAAAAAATTAGATATGCAAATATTATTTAAAAACCGTTATATGGTAGATTTTGTAGCAACCGTTATGTTTTTTACACGGATACCTGTAAATTGGGCCTACTTTTCAGACAAAGCTCCAAACCTCACAAGGGCTGCTTGGGCATTTCCTTTGATTGGCTATTTTATCGGTTTTTGTTCTGGAATTATTGGAGATTTAAGTCTTTTCTTTGGTCTTTCAACTTTTATATCATGTCTACTTGCAGTCGCCTTTAGTGTCATGTTGACAGGAGCTTTTCATGAGGATGGACTTGCTGATATGGCTGATGGTTTTGGCGCAGGTGGTTCACGAGAAAGAGTAAATGAAATTATGCATGACAGTCGTCTTGGAACCTATGGTGTGACTGCCTTAACACTGGGGCTATTAATTCGTGTAGGTTTAATAGTTAGCTTAGTCGACTTAGGANACTCGTTTGCTTTAATCATGGGAACAGGGTTCGCATCCGGAAAAATGGCAATCATTGTAACGCGCAAATTTTTTAATCCTTCTTACTTAGCAAAAACTGGAAGTATTATAGGTTATATTTCTGCAAAAAGTATTCTGTATGCAACTTTGATTTGGTTAGTGCCTGTTATTTTGTTTTTATCATTTTTTAGTATCTTACTTGGATTAGTTTTTGTTGCCACTGCTATTTGTTTTTTAGGATTGAGAGCAAATCACTACCTTGGCGGAATTACAGGAGACGTATTAGGCGCGATAGCATTTGCTAGTGAGTTGTTATTTTTATTAGGAATTCTCTNCATATTTACTGGTGTCCCTTGATAAAAACNTCTAAATTAATTCTTATTCGACACGCCCCTGTTAAAACAGAAGTGGGTTGTTTCCCCGATAATGATCCAGATGCGATAATCGATGAATTAAAAATTAAGAAGCTGGCAGGTCATATTCCTGAAGATTGTCTTTGGTATGTAAGTCCACTAAAGAGAACAATTCAAACAGCCAATGCATTGTCAAAATACGTTAATGTTAAAGAAATGAAATTTGAAAAAAGACTAAAGGAACAAAATTTTGGTGATTGGGCAGGTAAAAAAATTTCTGAAGTGTGGAAAGAATTAAAGAANAATACAAGCCANCACAATTTTTCTTTCATTTGCCCTGAAGTTTCTCCTCCAAAAGGAGAAAACTTTTTAACTATATTAGAGCGCGTTTCAATTTGGCTTGAGGAACTTCATTTTCATGATCCACAAACAGCAGTTATAATTACACATGCAGGAATAATAAGGGGAACCCTGTCATTTGTTTTGGGTATTGAACCTGACAAAGTAATAGGAATTGAAATATCTCACTTAAGCTTAACTAGATTGGAATTCTTATCCAAAACAGATGATATAAATAGAGGTGGCAGATTTCGAATTTTAGCAATCAATAATAAAGCAGATTAAAATTTATGAACCGCTACCCTCTAACATTAGCCAGAAATAAAATTAGAAAGAAGAATTTATTTAATTAAATAAAATTATATTGACATTTCTTTAGAATCGACTAATCCTTAGTTAATTACTCGGATATTTATAGCCATCCATTTAGACAGCTAGCTCATAATGGATAGCGTATGTTTTTCTTATTAAATAAACTAAAAAAAATTCCTTTTCCGTTTTTTCAAAAAAAAACTGCTTCTTTGAACTATAATAATATTAATAGTAATGATTTTAATAATGGTGAGCAATTTTTAAAAGAACTTAGCCCCTTTTATTTTGATGATACAATTCAATATGATCCTGAAACATTGGATGTTTTAATTAAATATAAAAAAGTAAAAAATAAAAAATAATAGTCCAAGTAATGAACTCTCCAACTGATAAATTAGATGATGATAAAATTTTAAAAATGGGTGGTGCTCCCGTTGGAAGAATGAAGTTTTTAGATTTAGAAGAATATACTATTATTTCTTTTTTAAGGCGTTGGTGTGATGGAGATATCTCTAGATCTCATCTTAATAAAGAATTGATTATAAACTTAGGTTATGCNGAAGGAAATTNAGCTTTTCAATCATTTAAAGATTTGTGTGAAATAATTTTTCACCACGGNAGACGATCTTTAATTAGACATCAANTNGANTGTANTTGCGTTGGTGCAGATGAAAGTTGTTTTGCTCAACTAATTTTAAGANCNGCAAATAANTACAAAGANGATGCTATTCTAATAGCCTTACTTTTGGTTCCACCACATTTAACATCTCAAACTGTTTCTCTTTCAGAAAAAATAGGAACTGCTATTAAACAACTTATAGTTTCTGATGAAAAAAATGTAATGGTAAATTAGTAAAAATATAATTTGATATAAATATTACTTTAATAATTTTAGGATTTTATAATGTATATTGCTATGAATAGATTCTTAATTAAAAATGGTAAGGAAGAACTATTTGAGGAAATTTGGAAATCAAGAGAAACACATTTAGAGGAAACTCTTGGGTTTATAAAATTTAATTTGCTTAAATCTATAAGTAAAGAAGGTTCCACTCTTTATGCATCCCATACTAAGTGGAAATCAAAATCACATTTTGAAAATTGGACAAAATCTGAAGCATTTAGAAAAGCTCACAAAGGTGCAAGCAATAATAAAGACTTATATATAGGCCATCCTGAGTTTGAGGGTTTTGATGTCATCATTTAATGAAATATAATTTCGGTTTAGGTCTAAAATATTTTTCAATTAATAATAAAAAAAACTTANAAATNACAATTAGTGTATATCGATAATATTATACCCACTAGGTTGGAAAAAGTTTTGGCTCTATTCCTTGTTCTAAAAAATTATTTCTTTCCTAATAGCCAAATAAAGAAAGCTCCACCTACTAACCCAGTTACTATACCAATGGGAATATCTTCCGGAGCCATTATAGTTCGAGCAGCAATATCTGCCCATAATAAAAGAATTGCCCCAAGCATAGCAGATAATGGTATAACTCGAATATAATCTCCTCCAAATATCATTCTTACAATGTGAGGTACCATAAGGCCGACAAAACCTATAATTCCTGAAAATGCAACCATAACCCCTGTAATTAGTGCACAANNAACAAAAACAATTAAACGAAAACGAGCAACTTGAATACCTAGAGTGTAGGCTGTTTCATCTCCTACTGTCATTGCATTTAATATACTTACCTGACTAAAAATCCATGCACCACAAAAAAGCAAAATAACAAACGGATATATAAGCTGAGTCCATTGTGCAAAACCTAGCCCACCAAGCATCCAGAATACAACTGTATGTGTTGCTCTAACATCACCAAGAAAGATAAGAATATTTGCTCCAGCCATTATTACAAAAGAAACAGCAACCCCAGTTAAAATTAAGCGGTCTGCACTAGTTGCACCAGTAAATCTTGATACTCCAAGTATAATTATAGTTGCAACCAAAGATCCCATAAAAGCGAGAAGTGGAACTGTCAGCAGACCAATAAATAATCCAGTATGTAAAAGGGCAAGAATAGCTCCAAATGCAGCACCTGAAGAAATACCAAGTAGATGTGGGTCTGCAAGAGGATTGCGGGTAGCCGCTTGAAGACTTGCTCCTACTATAGCTAGGCCTGAACCTACCATCATGCTTAAAAGTGCTCTTGGGCAACGAATATCCCATATAATAGCTTCTCTACCTTTACTCCAAGTTTGTTCAACTGTTTCCGGGTAAAGCTTATTTAATATAACACCCCAAACCGTACTTAAATGAACTGGTACCGAACCAACCGAGATTGCAACCGATAAAGAAATTAGGATAGTAAAAATCGCTCCAAATGTAAATGAAACCTTACCAACCTTGAAATTTGGTGAAATTAAATGAATCTTTATTTCCTCAATACCCTAATTATTCCAAAATGCTTCTGAGAGTTTTTTTATTGCTTTAATATTTCTGGGTCCTGGCGTAGCCTCTACATATTCTAAAGTAACAAAACGGTCATTTTTTATTGCATCTATTCCTGCAAATGCAGGGTTTGACATCATGAAATCCTTTTTTTGATCAGCAGTTACATTGCCATAATTTACAATTACTATTACCTCTGGATTTCTATCTATGACTTCTTCCCATGTCACAGTACCCCAACTCTTTTTAAAATCATTCATTATATTTATACCACCTGATGCCTCAATAAGAGCTGTCGGCATTGCATAGAACCCTGCAGTAAATGGAGTATCTTCACCACTATCATAAACAAATACTCGTAAGGGATCATCAGTATTTATATTTTGAGTTAATTCCTGAATTTCCATACGATACTTATTAATAAGCTTATTTGCTTTATCCTCTACATTAAAAATACGACCGAGATTTAAGAGATCATTGTACATATCTTCCATATTAGCTTTGCTTTTATTCATGATATGAATACAGCTTTCAGTTAACTCATATACCTTTATACCGAATGGTTCTAAAGTTTCAGGGGTAACTTCACCACCAACTTTCATTCCATAATTCCAACCAGCAAAAAAGAAATCTGCATCCGCACCAACTAATACCTCCTTAGAAGGATATTTTTGTGAAAGTTCTGGTAATTCTTTTACTCCTGCCCTCATTTCTTCATCAAGAGTTTTCCAGCCCGAAATACCTGTATATCCTACCATCCTGTCTGCGAGACCTAATACAAGCATCATCTCAGTCAAATTTACATCATTTGAAATTGCTTTTTTGGGTGGTTCCTCAAATGCTACAATTCTATTACAGCTTTCGATTGTAGTTTTACCTTTAGCTACTACTGCTAAATTAAAAAAACAAACAATGACAATAAGAATCTTAGTTATTATTGAAATTTTCATAAGTATCTCCTTTATAAATGAAAAGTTAAATGTTCTAAATTACTAGGCATCAAGACCTCTTTACGTGTCTTAACGTTGAAAGCATCTGAAATAGTTTTTTCTGAAAAAATATCTTTAGGAGTTCCAAATCCTAGAGAATAACCATGGTTCAAAAGTAAAACTTCATCACAAACTGAAGAAGCCATATTTAAGTCATGTAATGAAGTTATAATAGTTAGAGGTAAATCTCGAATTAAATTAAGTACTTCAAGCTGTTGCTTAATATCAAGGTGATTTGTAGGCTCATCGAGCACTAGAAGACTTGGTTCCTGAGCAATAGCTCTTGCTACCATTACACGTTGACGTTCACCACCAGATAAAGTGTTAAATTTTCTATCTGCAAACTCTAAGAGTGATAGATATTCTAATGCGTTTTTTACAACTTTATTATCATGAATTCCATTTGTACTACTACCCCAACTACGATGAGGCGTTCGTCCAAGCGATACAATGTCAAAAACNTTTAAGGCAAAATCTGAAGGTTGTTCTTGTAAAACTACTGCCACTTTTCGAGCTACTTCTTTGTTTGAAACTAACCAGATGTTCGTATCATCTATTTTAATCAATCCTGAAGTTGGTTTATAAAAACGATATAATANCCTTAAAAGAGTTGACTTTCCTGAACCATTAGGACCGACAACACCAAGAATTTTTCCTGGTCCTAAATCGAAGCTAATTGGATGCAATATTTTTTTCCTGTTTAATGGTAATGACCAAGTGGCATCTTTAACAGAAACAGATACAGCTTTAGTCATCAGGAAACCCATTATTTAAGTTAGTAACTATTNCAGAATTAGATTGAATTGGAGGAAGTCTTCCAAGAATNCTTGATTGAAAAANTAGTGGTCTGTCACGACGCCTTAAAAATCCGTCAGAGCTNAAAGAATATTTTGATACTAACTCTATTAAGGATTCCGAATATTCAGAATTTTCTGGGTCAATATCTCCAAAAACATAAGTAAAACTTTTTTTTGCAGTTAAAGATATAGTACATGCTCGCTTACAATTACTCATACAGTTAACACCCCTTAAATTGACTTGTTTTTTTAGCAAGTTCTTGTTTAATAATTTTTTAGCAAATCTCCTGCCTCCTCTAGTCATATAAATTTCCTCTCGACCGTCACGACAGGATAAACAGATTGATAAGGTTGGTTTGTTAAATTCCATGAGTAGACTGTATGTTATATTATAACATAACCTAGTACTTCATCGTCAAATATATTGTCAAGGATTATATGTTATGTTATAACATTATAATTATAAATTTCATTTTTTTTAGTTAGGTGAATAAATGGAAAAAATTCATAAAGATTTTAACAATTCCGAAATAGTATTTGAATATTTAAAGAATAAAGCTAACCCACTTACAGCTTATGAATTACTTAATGGTTTACGATCTAAAGGAATGATTGCCCCAACTACGATCTACAGAGCACTAGAAAAATTGACTAATTCAGGTCGAATTCATAAAATAGAGTCTTTGAACGCCTGGACAGTCTGTTGTGAAAATCACAATAAAAAAACTGCAATTTTTGAAATATGCGATGACTGTGGAAATGTAACTGAACATCTTGATTCTAGTTTTACCGAAAGTATAAAAAAACTCTCTAAACGTACTGGTTTCTTACCTAATAAACCTATTTTTGAAATTCACGGTCAGTGTGCAAATTGTACTTCCAGCATATAAATTAATATTAAAGGATAAAATCATGAATAATACTTCAAAAGTACCCGTAACTGTTCTCACAGGTTTCCTTGGTGCAGGAAAAACAACGCTTCTTAATCGTATACTTACTGAAAGGCATGGTAAAAAATACGCTGTTATTGTTAACGAATTTGGGGAGGAAGGAATAGACAACGATTTAGTAGTAGATGCTGATGAAGAAGTTTTTGAAATGAACAACGGATGCATATGCTGTACAGTTCGAGGAGACTTAATTCGTATTTTAAGTGGTTTAATGAAGCGAGCTGATCAACTCGATGCTATTATTGTAGAAACTACTGGTCTTGCCGATCCAGCTCCTGTTGCTCAAACATTTTTTGTAGACCAGGATGTTGCAGATCGTACTAAGCTTGACGCTATTGTCACTGTAGCAGATGCAGTACATCTCGAAAATCAATTAGGAGAACACCACGAAGCGGAAGAACAAATTGCTTTTGCTGATGTGGTTTTACTTAACAAGACAGATATTATAAAAAGTGATGGACTTGAAAAAGTTGAAGCGCGTATTCGTAAAATTAATCCTTATGCCAAAATTATTAGAACTTCAAGATGTGTAACTCCACTTGATGAAATTGTTGGTTTAAATGCTTTTAGTTTGGATCGAGTTCTGGAAGTAGAGCCAGATTTTCTTGAATCAGATCATGATCATGATCATGATGATGATATAACAAGTGTCTCTTTTGTTTCAGACACACCTCTTGATTTTGAAAAATTCCAAGATTGGTTTGGAAAACTTTTACAAACAAAAGGACAAGATATTTTAAGGTCTAAGGGCATTCTGGATTTTAAAGGACAGAACGAACGTTTTGTATTTCAAGGNGTNCANATGTTGATGGATGGATCNCCGATGGGTAAATGGCCAGAAAACCAGCCTCGTAATTCTCGAATTGTATTTATAGGNNGAGATATTAATAATATGGGACTAAAAGAAGGTTTTGAATCTTGCAAAATAGCGTAATTGAAGATTCATCTCGTAGACGCCCTGGACGTCACGGATTTAATGAAACAGATTTAGAAAAAAGAGGAATACAGCATTCATTTGGAGCACCTGTAACGGGGGCAATATCAGTAAGCGATAATAGTATTGCAGTTTGTTTTGGAGACGGTAATGTACGTTTTTTTCGTCCACATCATGCTCATACTACTGTAAAAGCGCATGAAGGTGTTGTNCTATGTGTTGATGCTCACNAANATCATATCATNACTGGCGGAGATGATGGACGATTCCTAAAAATTTCAGTTGATGGTAAAGTTAAAGAAATCGCTAATTTCAATTCTAAATGGGTTGATTGTGTTGCGGCAAAGGATGGCATAAGTGTCTGCTCTTCTGGTTCTTCTGTCTACATCTGGTCCAATGATCATGTTGAACCAACAATACTAAAACATTCAAGTACTGTAGGTGGACTTGCTTTTGACAANAAAGGAAAGCGTCTGGCAGTCGCACATTATGGAGGGACTACAATTTGGGAAAAGGGCGATAGAAGATGGAAATCCAAAAAACTAATTTGGAAAGGTTTNCATGGAGCTGTAACNTTCAGTCCTGATGNNAAATATGTTNTTACAGCAATGCAAGAAAATGCGCTTCATGGTTGGCGAATAAGAGATAAAGCAGATTTAGCTATGACTGGNTATCCAGCAAAAGTGAAGAGCTTTTCCTGGGTTGGNNATACACCTCATTTAGTTACNTCAGGAGCNGACGAAGCAATTTGCTGGCCTTTTGACGGAAAAGATGGACCTATGGGACGACCCCCAGTTTGTGTTGCTAATGGTGGCAAGCAAATATCAACATATGTGCATGCTTTACCGGAAGAAAAAGCAGTTATAGCTGGATTTAGAGATGGTGCTGTTCTATTGGCAGAGATTNTAGAAAATAAAGAGCCAATTGTTTTAAAAGGCTCAAGTGGAAATGAGATAACTGCAATTGCTNTAACTTCTGGGTTATCACATATACTTATTGGAGACTCTAAAGGTAATATATTGTGGACAACACTTTGGGCTGGAGAAACAAATGTCAAATCTATTTGAACGAAAGAAGATAGATGGAAATTCTATTCGTAATATAAAAGAGCTAATAACTAACCAATTTAAATTATCAGAAAATACAACATTAGCGGTAGCTGAATTACGGTGTCATGAGCCTGGATGTCCACCTGAAGAGACGGTAATCACTGCTCGACATGAAGATGGATCAATTAAAAATTGGAAAATAGGAAAGCCAATTAATGAAATTAAGCAAAAAGACATTGAAAATTTAAAAGACCAAAAATAATAAGAATGAATATTCCCAAATTGGTAAATTCTACAATAAAAGCAGAATGAAAAAACCTAAGAGTCCTTGTATAGATGTTTGTAATTTTTCTGGACCTAATGGCTGGTGCTTAGGTTGTGGTCGAACACGTAATGAATGCCAAAGGTGGAAAAAAATGAAGCCTTACGAAATAAAAAATATAAATAAAGAATTAAATAAAAGACTGAATAAAATTAAATTAACCAATTCTACAAACTAAGATTACTAACCTCAAGGATACTTCTTAAGGCTACATAATACAAGTATTATACTAAATACTCTTTAAAGTTCCTTCAAAAAATATTGTGTCATTAAAAGACACGCTTACAGCCAAGTTTTATTATGAGTAGTATGTATTAGAATGGTGTGGACAGACCGATTTTTTTGGGAATATCCTACCACTTTATNTTCTGTCCACAGTTTAAAGTTGACAGAAAGTGGACAGGATCTGTTATGAGTAGCCGTATTATTTTCCAGCCTAGAATGAAAAACTCATATAAATAAGGATCTAGTCCTTATATTTATGCTATGAAATGGTATGATAACAGATGGGTCAACTGCTACCACTCNTANCCNGCACACGCTGCNTTNGGTGGATATAAGAATTCTGGGATCGGAAGAGAAACTCACAAAATGATGCTAAACCATTATCAACAAACGAAAAATGTGCTTGTATCATACGCTGAAAGCCCAGATGGTTTCTTTTAAGAGAGGTAGTTATTAATCATGCTAGATGCTGAAAGTGGACAGAAAGTGGACAGGATTTTTAAATGTTTTTTTAAAATATTTGGGAATACCCTACCACTTTATACTCTTGTCCACTTTTTAGCACCTGGTAGGGTTTTCCCTCTGTTGACATTTTATAAATAAAATTAACTAATAAATATCAGATTATATTTTTTGTTGGATAATATAAGGGCTATGTCTGAAGGATATATTAAATATGATTTATGTATGAAATCTTAATATGCTAAACATTTGTAACTCATAGAGAGACTTATCACAATATTCCTATTACTTAACTAGCTGAACTTATTAACAATCCTTTTACTATTTTTAAGCTTGGTAAGTGCAGTAGGTACCTGTTTTAAAATATTTATATCAACTTTATTTTTCTTCAAAAGCTTCTGCAATTATATTAATTATATTTATGGCTATTTCTTTCCTAACAACCAAATAAAGAAGGCTCCACCTACTAACCCAGTTACTATACCAATGGGAATATCTTCTGGAGCCATTAAAGTTCGAGCAGCAATATCTGCCCATAATAAAAGAATTGCCCCAAGCATAGCAGATAATGGTATAACTCGAATATAATCTCCTCCAAATATCATTCTTACAATGTGAGGTACCATAAGGCCGACAAAACCTATAATTCCTGAAAATGCAACCATAACCCCTGTAATTAGTGCACAATTAACAAAAACAATTAAACGAAAACGAGCAACTTGAATACCTAGAGTGTAGGCTGTTTCATCTCCAACTGTCATTGCATTTAATATACTTACCTGACTAAAAATCCATGCACCACAAAAAAGCAAAATAACAAACGGATATATAAGCTGAGTCCATTGTGCAAAACCTAGCCCACCAAGCATCCAGAATACAACTGTATGTGTTGCTCTAACATCACCAAGAAAGATAAGAATATTTGCTCCAGACATTATTACAAAAGAAACAGCAACCCCTGTTAAAATTAAGCGGTCTGCACTAGTTGCACCAGTAAATCTTGATACTCCAAGTATAATTATAGTTGCAACCAAAGATCCCATAAAAGCGAGAAGTGGAACTGTCAGCAGACCAATAAATAATCCAGTATGTAAAAGGGCAAGAATAGCTCCAAATGCAGCACCTGAAGAAATACCAAGTAGATGTGGGTCTGCAAGAGGATTGCGGGTAACTGCTTGAAGACTTGCTCCTACGATAGCTAAGCCTGAACCTACCATCATGCTTAAAAGTGCTCTTGGGAAACGAATATCCCATATAATAGCTTCTCTACCTTTACTCCAAGTTTGTTGAACTATTTCTGGTGAAAGTTTATTTAATATAACACCCCAAACCGTACTTAAATGAACTGGAACCGAGCCAACTGAGATTGCAACCGATAAAGAAATTAGGATAGTAATAATCGCTCCAACTGTAAAAGAAACCTTACCAACCTTGAAATTTAGTGAAATTAAATGAATATTTATTTCCTCAATACCCTAATTATTCCAAAATGCTTCTGAGAGTTTTTTTATTGCTTTAATATTTCTGGGTCCTGGCGTAGCCTCTACATATTCTAAAGTAACAAAACGGTCATTTTTTATTGCATCTATTCCTGCAAATGCAGGGTTTGACATCATGAAATCCTTTTTTTGATCAGCAGTTACATTGCCATAATTTACAATTACTATGACTTCTGGATTTCTATCTATGACTTCTTCCCATGTCACAGTACCCCAACTCTTTTTAAAATCATTCATTATATTTATACCACCTGATGCCTCAATAAGAGCTGTCGGCATTGCATAGAACCCTGCAGTAAATGGAGTATCTTCACCACTATCATAAACAAATACTCGTAAGGGATCATCAGTATTTATATTTTGAGTTAATTCCTGAATTTCCATACGATACTTATTAATAAGCTTATTTGCTTTATCCTCTACATTAAAAATACGACCGAGATTTAAGAGATCATTGTACATATCTTCCATATTAGCTTTGCTTTTATTCATNATATGAATACAGCTTTCAGTTAACTCATATACNTTTATACCGAATGGTTCTAAAGTTTCAGGGGTAACTTCACCACCAACTTTCATTCCATAATTCCAACCAGCAAAAAAGAAATCTGCATCCGCACCAACTAATACCTCCTTAGAAGGATATTTTTGTGAAAGTTCTGGTAATTCTTTNACTCCNGCCCTCATTTCTTCATCAAGAGTTTTCCAGCCNGAAATACCTGTATATCCTACCATCCTNTCTGCGAGNCCTAATACAAGCATCATCTCAGTCAAATTTACATCATTTGAAATTGCTTTTTTGGGTGGTTCCTCAAATGTTACAATTCTATTACAGCTTTCGACTGTAGTTTTACCTTTAGCTACTACTGCTAAATTAAAAAAACAAACAATGACAATAAGACTCTTAGTTATAATTGAAATTTTCATCAGCATCTCCTTTATAAATGAAAAGTTAAATGTTCTAAATTACTAGGCATCAAGACCTCTTTACGTGTCTTAACGTTGAAAGCATCTGAAATAGTTTTTTCTGAAAAAATATCTTTAGGAGTTCCAAATCCTAGAGAATAACCATGGTTCAAAAGTAAAACTTCATCACAAACTGAAGAAGCCATATTTAAGTCGTGTAATGAAGTTATAATAGTTAGAGGTAAATCTCGGATTAAATTAAGTACTTCAAGCTGTTGCTTAATATCAAGGTGATTTGTAGGCTCATCGAGCACTAGAAGACTTGGTTCCTGAGCAATAGCTCTTGCTACCATTACACGTTGACGTTCACCACCAGATAAAGTGTTAAATTTTCTATCTGCAAACTCTAAGAGTGATAGATATTCTAATGCGTTTTTTACAACTTTATTATCATGAATTCCATTTGTACTACTACCCCAACTACGATGAGGCGTTCGTCCAAGCGATACAATGTCAAAAACGTTTAAGGCAAAATCTGAAGGTTGTTCTTGTAAAACTACTGCCACTTTTCGAGCTACTTCTTTGTTTGAAACTAACCAGATGTTCGTATCATCTATTTTAATCAATCCTGAAGTTGGTTTATAAAAACGATATAATAACCTTAAAAGAGTTGACTTTCCTGAACCATTAGGACCGACAACACCAAGAATTTTTCCTGGTCCTAAATCGAAGCTAATTGGATGCAATATTTTTTTCCTGTTTAATGGTAATGACCAAGTGGCATCTTTAACAGAAACAGAAACAGCTTTAGTCATCAGGAAAACCATTATTTAAGTTAGTAACTATTTCAGAATTAGATTGAATTGGAGGAAGTCTTCCAAGAATACTTGATTGAAAAANTAGTGGTCTGTCACGACGCCTTAAAAATCCGTCAGAGCTCAAAGAATATTTTGATACTAACTCTATTAAGGATTCCGAATATTCAGAATTTTCTGGGTCAATATCTCCAAAAACATAAGTAAAACTTTTTTTTGCAGTTAAAGATATAGTACATGCTCGCTTACAATTACTCATACAGTTAACACCCCTTAAATTGACTTGTTTTTTTAGCAAGTTCTTGTTTAATAATTTTTTAGCAAATCTCCTGCCTCCTCTAGTCATATAAATTTCCTCTCGACCGTCACGACAGGATAAACAGATTGATAAAGTTGGTATGTTAAATTTCATGAATAGACTGTATGTTATAATATAACATAACTTAGTACTTCATCATCAAATATATTGTCAAGGATTATATGTTATGTTATAACATTATAATTATAACATTCATTTTTTTTAGTTAGGTAATTAAATGGAAAAAATTCATAAAGATTTAAACAATTCAGAAATAGTATTTGAATATTTAAAGAATAAAGCTAACCCACTTACAGCTTATGAATTACTTAATGGTTTACGATCTAAAGGAATGATTGCCCCAACTACGATCTACAGAGCACTAGAAAAATTGACTAATTCAGGTCGAATTCATAAAATAGAGTCTTTGAACGCCTGGACAGTCTGTTGTGAAAATCACAATAAAAAAACTGCAATTTTTGAAATATGNGATGACTGTGGAAATGTAACTGAACATCTTGATTCTAGTTTTACCGAAAGTATAAAAAAACTCTCTAAACGTACTGGTTTCTTACCTAATAAACCTATTTTTGAAATTCACGGTCAGTGNGCAAATTGTACTTCCAGCATATAAATTAATATTAAAGGATAAAATCATGAATAATACTTCAAAAGTACCNGTAACTGTTCTCACAGGTTTCCTTGGTGCAGGAAAAACAACGCTTCTTAATCGTATACTTACTGAAAGGCATGGTAAAAAATACGCTGTTATTGTTAACGAATTTGGGGAGGAAGGAATAGACAACGATTTAGTAGTAGATGCTGATGAAGAAGTTTTTGAAATGAACAACGGATGCATATGCTGTACAGTTCGAGGAGATTTAATTCGTATTTTAAGTGGTTTAATGAAGCGAGCTGATCAACTCGATGCTATTATTGTAGAAACTACTGGTCTTGCCGATCCAGCTCCTGTTGCTCAAACATTTTTTGTAGACCAAGATGTTGCAGATCGTACTAAGCTTGACGCTATTGTCACTGTAGCAGATGCAGTACATCTCGAAAATCAATTAGGAGAACACCACGAAGCGGAAGAACAAATTGCTTTTGCTGATGTGGTTTTACTTAACAAGACAGATATTATAAAAAGTGATGGACTTGAAAAAGTTGAAGCGCGTATTCGTAAAATTAATCCTTATGCCAAAATTATTAGAACTTCAAGATGTGTAACTCCACTTGATGAAATTGTTGGTTTAAATGCTTTTAGTTTGGATCGAGTTCTGGAAGTAGAGCCAGATTTTCTTGAATCAGATCATGATCATGATCATGATGATGATATAACAAGTGTCTCTTTTGTTTCAGACACACCTCTTGATTTTGAAAAATTCCAAGATTGGTTTGGAAAACTTTTACAAACAAAAGGACAAGATATTTTAAGGTCTAAGGGCATTCTGGATTTTAAAGGACAGAACGAACGTTTTGTATTTCAAGGGGTTCACATGTTGATGGATGGATCGCCGATGGGTAAATGGCCAGAAAACCAGCCTCGTAATTCTCGAATTGTATTTATAGGTCGAGATATTAATAATATGGGACTAAAAGAAGGTTTTGAATCTTGCAAAATAGCGTAATTGAAGATTCATCTCGTAGACGCCCTGGACGTCACGGATTTAATGAAACAGATTTAGAAAAAAGAGGAATACAGCATTCATTTGGAGCACCTGTAACGGGGGCAATATCAGTAAGCGATAATAGTATTGCAGTTTGTTTTGGAGACGGTAATGTACGTTTTTTTCGTCCACATCATGCTCATACTACTGTAAAAGCGCATGAAGGTGTTGTACTATGTGTTGATGCTCACGAAGATCATATCATTACTGGCGGAGATGATGGACGATTCCTAAAAATTTCAGTTGATGGTAAAGTTAAAGAAATCGCTAATTTCAATTCTAAATGGGTTGATTGTGTTGCGGCAAAGGATGGCATAAGTGTCTGCTCTTCTGGTTCNTCTGTCTACATCTGGTCCAATGATCATGTTGAACCAACAATACTNAAACATTCAAGTACTGTAGGTGGACTTGCTTTTGACAAAAAAGGAAAGCGTCTGGCAGTCGCACATTATGGTGGGACTACAATTTGGGAAAAGGGCGATAGAAGATGGAAGTCCAAAAAACTAATTTGGAAAGGTTTTCATGGAGCTGTAACNTTCAGTCCTGATGGCAAATATGTTGTTACAGCAATGCAAGAAAATGCGCTTCATGGTTGGCGAATAAGAGATAAAGCAGATTTAGCTATGACTGGNTATCCAGCAAAAGTGAAGAGCTTTTCCTGGGTTGGNNATACACCTCATTTAGTTACNTCAGGAGCNGACGAAGCAATTTGCTGGCCTTTTGACGGAAAAGATGGACCTATGGGACGACCCCCAGTTTGTGTTGCTAATGGTGGCAAGCAAATATCAACATATGTGCATGCTTTACCAGAAGAAAAAGCAGTTATAGCAGGATTTAGAGATGGTGCTGTACTATTGGCAGAAATTGTAGAAAATAAAGAGCCAATTGTTTTAAAAGGTTCAAGTGGAAATGAGATAACTGCAATTGCTTTAACTTCTGGGTTATCACATATACTTATTGGAGACNCTAAAGGTAATATATTGTGGACAACACTTTGGGCTGGAGAAACAAATGTCAAATCTATTTGAACGAAAGAAGATAGATGGAAATTCTATTCGTAATATAAAAGAGCTAATAATTAATCAATTTAAATTATCAGAAAATACTACGTTAGCAGTAGCTGAATTACGATGTCATGAACCTGGATGTCCACCTGAAGAAACTGTAATCACTGCTCGGCATGAAGATGGATCAATTAAAAATTGGAAAATAGGAAAGCCAATTAATGAAATAAAGCAAAAAGACATAGAAAATTTAAAAGACCAAAAATAAAAAGAATGAATATTTCCAAATTGGTAAATTCTCCGATAAAAGCATAATGAAAAAACCTAAAAGTCCTTGTATAGATGTTTGTAATTTTTCTGGACCTAATGGTTGGTGTCTTGGTTGTGGTCGTACACGTAATGAATGTCAAAGGTGGAAAAAAATGAAACCTTATGAAATAAAAAATATAAATAAGGAATTGAACAAAAGATTAAGTAAAATTAATAAAGGTTTTCAATAAGTACTTAAGACTTTTTTCACAAATCTAATAACTTGTATTTTGGTTTTATGTTAATAATAAATGTATTAAAAACCAAAAAAACTAGCACTTTTTTGCCAATAATGAGAGTCAAATATTAATAGTAAAAGAAATTTTTTGGTTGCGGGGAGAGGATTTGAACCTCTGACCTTCAGGTTATGAGCCTGACGAGCTACCAGACTGCTCCACCCCGCGTTAAAAATCATCGCAATTTAAAGAGTAATACAATTAGTATTTTTTTAAGG